>Ga0255088_1000060_pt1 | contig 68361 bp, 53 predicted proteins | sample Colum_Miss_RepB__2_FD_188587 | JGI IMG/M metagenome (GOLD analysis project Ga0255088, IMG submission 188587) | Freshwater microbial communities from Columbia River, Oregon, United States - Colum_Miss_RepB_8d | ecosystem: Environmental > Aquatic > Freshwater > River | place: USA: Oregon...
AGCCCGAGCAGACCAATACCGCCGACTCTGGGCGCGCTCGGCGGTATTGGTCTGCTCGGGCTGGGGCTCACGCACTACGGCCGCGCCGGCCCCAGTCTGGCGCGCGAGGAATTGCACGCGCATCGTGCCACCCTGCTGCTGGCGCTGCTCCGGCTGGCCGGCTGGAACGCGCTGCTGCTGTGGTCGATGGCGAGCCTCGGCAGCCTCTTGCTGACGGGCGCGGCGCCGCTGTTCGCCGCGCCGCCCGGGGTGCTGGCGCACGTCGTCGCGGGCGTGCTCGCGATCGCGGCGATGAGCGGCTTTCGTTTCCTGCACTGCCTGCTCTACAAGCCGGGCCTGATTGTCGCCTCGTTCAGCTATCGCCCCGAGCGCCTGTATCGCCTGTGGGGTCTGCTAACACCCGGACGTCTGCGCGCGCTGGCCTGCGCCGGCCTCTTGCTTGGCCTCGGGCTGATCGCACCCGGCCTGTGGCGCACGCCGTCCTCCCCCTCGCTGCTTGGGCTCGCGCTGGCCGCCGCGCTGCTGGGGCGCCTGCCGCTGCGCCCGGGCGTCGCACGCCCCGCGCCCGCCGCCGAGGGCCCGCTCAATCTGCTCATGATTGGCTGCGACACCCTGCGCGCCGACCGCGTCTTCGAGCACCCAGCGCTCACGCCCCATTTGCACGCGCTGCGCGCGCGGGCCAGCGCCTTCACCCAGTGCCACACGCCCTGCGCGCGCACCGCGCCCAGCCTGATGTCGCTGTTCACCGGCTGCTGGCCACAGCGGCATGGCCTGCGCGACAACTTTCCCACCAGCGACGCGCTGCCCGCTGACTTACCCGCGCTGCCGGCGCTGCTCGGCGCGGCGGGTTATCAGACGGTGGCGATTTCCGACTGGTGCGGCGCCGATTTCGGTAAGTTCGACTTCGGTTTTCAGACCTGCGACCTGCCGCCCGACCAGTGGAACCTGCGCTATCTGATGCGTCAGGGACCCAAGCCGCTGCGACTCTTGCTGGCGCTGTTTGCCGACGGTGAATGGGGTCGGCGCTGGCTGCCGGAAATCCACTTCCTGGGCGGCGTGCCGTCGACCACCCGCCTCAGCCAGCGCGCCGAAGCGCGGCTCGACGCGCTGGCGGCGGACGAGCAGCCGTTTCTGCTGAACGTGTTTTTCTCCACCACGCATCCGCCCTTTGCGCCGGAATACCCCTGGTATCTACACGGCAGCGATCCGGCCTACGCCGGCCCGTCAAAATTTGCGCTGGCCGGGGTGAGCGATCCGGGGGAAATCCTGCGCCGTCAGGCGGAAAGTAAGGAGGCCTTCGATCTGGCGCAAATCCTCGCCCTCTACGACGGTTGCGTGGCGCAGTTCGACCACGCGGTGGGCGCGCTACTGGCCAGCCTTGAGCGCCGCGGGCTGGCCGCGCGCACGCTGGTCGTGGTCTACGCCGACCACGGCACGGACTTCTTCGAGCAGGGCAGCTGGGGACAGGGCAATTCGGTGCTGGGCGAGACCTCCAGCCGCATCCCGCTGCTGATCGCCGACCCGCGCGCCGCGGCACCCCGCCAAATCGACGCGGCGGTGCGCGCAATCGATCTCGCGCCCACGCTGCTCGATCTGCTCGGGCTGCCGCCGGCGCCGGCGATGGACGGCTGCTCGCTCCGCCCCTGGCTGGACGACGCGCCGCAGCCCAGCCTGCCGGTCTACACCGAAACCGGACTCTGGTTGACCACGCTGCCCGGCCAGCGCGAGACGCATCTGCGCTATCCCGCGATCACCGAACTGCTCGAAGTGGCGACCAAGGGCGCGCCTGCCCTGCGCGTGAAACCCTGCTGGCGCGCGGCGGTCATCGCGGCCAAGGACCGCGCGCTGACCGACGATGGCTGGAAGCTGGTCTGGCAGCCCTTGCAGGACGGCGTGCAGCTCAGCCTGTTCGACCTGCGGCGGGACCCGGAATGTCGGGAGGACCGCCTGCGCGAGGCGCCCGCCCGCGCCGCCGCCCTGCTCGCCGGTCTGGCTGAATTTCTGAACATGGACGGGCTGACGGTCCCGCCCGGGCTGCTGCGGGCGCACGCGCCGTGAACGCGCCCGACGCGCGCTTTGCCGAACACGTGCTGGCCGGGGTGCGCTGGATTGCCGCGCTCCGCAGCGCGGCGCAGCTGGTGAGCTGGCTGGCGACGCTGGTGGTGGTGCGCTGGGTCAGTCCGGCCGACTACGGCTTGAACGCCATGCTTGAGGCCCCGCTGGAAATGAGCCTGATGCTGGGCGCGCTGGGCCTCGACAGCGCGCTGGTGCAAGCCCCGCGGCTCGCGCCACGCCAGCTGGAAAGCGCGTTTTTTCTGATTCTCGTCGCCTCGCTGGCGCTCTTTGTCGGCTGGTTTTTCGGCGGCGTCTGGCTGGCACAGTGGTTCGCGGAGCCCGCGCTGGAGCCGCTATGCCGGGCGCTGTCCGGCCTCTTTTTGCTGGTACCGCTGCGCGCAATTCCCAATGCGCTGATGGACCGCGAGATGCAGTTCAAAGTCCGAGCGCGGATCGAACTGGCCGCCTCGTTGCTGGCGGCGGCCACCACCCTGACGCTGGCGCTGCTCGGCTTTGGCATCTGGGCGCTGGTCGCGGGCGTCCTGCTCAGTCGCACGCTGCTGACGGTGCTGATGATGCTGGCGCACCCGTGGTTCGTCTGGCCGCGGCCGGGGCCGGACGCCAACGCCCTGCTCGGCTTCGGCGCGCTGATGGTGCTGTCCTCCGCGCTGACCCTGCTGGCCGGCAAGCTGGCGAGCCTGATGGCCGGCCCGCAGCTCGGCGCGCACGCGCTGGGCCTGTACGCCGTGGCGCTGCAATTCGCGTGGCTGCCGATCGCCAAGGCCATGCCGGTGGTTAATCCGGTGCTGTTTCCGGCCTTCGCGCGGCTGGGCGGCCAGACCGGCGCGGCCGTGCACTATTTCACGCGGGCGGTCGAACTCTCGGCCTTGCTGGTATTCCCGCTGATGCTGGGACTGGCGGCGATCGCGCCGGCCTTTGTCGCGCTGGTGCTGGGCCCGACCTGGCAGGAGGCCGCGATACCACTCGCACTGCTATCGGCTTCCATGCCGTTCAAACTGCTGGTCAGCCTGCTCAAACCGGTGCTGGGCGCGCTGGGTCGGCCGCGGCGCGTGGTGTTGATCAATCTCGTGACGGTGCTGCTGATCGCGGTCGCCGTGCCGCTGGCGCTGCCACACGGGGTGAACGGACTGGCGCTGGCGGCGCTGCTCATTGAACCGCTGGTACTGGGCTGCGCGCTGTGGCTGGCGCGAGACGTCATGCCGATCACGCCGCGCGCGCTGTGGCGGGCGCTGCGCCCGGCGCTGGTGGCGGGCACGGTGATGGTGCTCGCGGTGTGGGGGTGGCAACAGCGGGCGGACGGGCTGCCGCTGACCATTGCGCTGGGCGGCGGCGTGGCGGTGGGCGCCCTCTGCTATGGCGCTTGCCTGCAGTTCGCGTTTCCGGAAGTCAGCGCCCGCGCGCGCCGGCTGCTGCTCGGCGCCCGCCTTCCTTAAGGCTCAGGACACGCCGGGCAGGCTGGCCAGCGTGTCGCGCGCCACCCGGGTGTAGAGCCCGTTGGTATGGCGCACGTAACCGATGAAATGCAGAAACACGGTGGCGGCCGTGCGCTTGGACGGCTCGCAGTAGCGCGGATGCGGGAGCACCTGAAAATCCGGCAGGCTGGCCAGTAGCAGGTTGGAGGTGAACTGCTCGGTGCCCCACTGCTGCCAGCGCGCGCCCAGCAGATGCGCCATGCGGCGCGACAGCTCGCGCAGGCGTTCCGGGTTAAAGGATCCGCGCGGATAACCGGCGAATCCCGCGCAGCCCCGGACATAGCGCAACTGATCGGCCCCTTCGACCCGATCAAGCAGCGACTCTGCCAGCAGTTGCACATGCGGCGTGCCAGCCAGTCTGGCCCGGGCAGTGGCGGCGACGCGGGCGCAGGACTCAGGCTGCTGATCGTCGCTGGTGCCCAGCGTAAAAGGCCGCGCCGCGGCTACCGCCGCGCTCACTTCCGACAAGGGCGCCAGCGCGACGGTATCGGCATCGAGCTGGATCACGTAGTCCTGCTGGCTGTAGTGCGCGATTGCTGCGAGGCGCTCCCAGCAGCCCCCTTGAGGCAGATCGGGATGGCGAAACTCGTGGGCCTCGCGCACCTCAAGTCCGGGGAAATGGCGTTGAAACACCGCCCGATCCGCGGCCGTCAGGCTAGGGTCGGCCACCACCACCAGCTGTCCCGCCGACACAAAACGCAGCAGGGATTTGAGAGCGAGGAGCGCCGCCGGCACGTCGCTGTGCTGGACCATGGATAACAACACCGGCCCCACCCCATCGAGCGGCACCGGGGCGGTCTCGATCACTGCGCGCACGGTGCGGCGAAAACGATAGCGGTGCACCGCCGTGACCAGTCGTTCGGCGTAGTTCATCGCTGCCACACCGAGGTCCCGGACGCCGGCGTCACGTCGGCCAGACGCGCGGTTTGTTCGGCCACCCGCGGCCAGTCGAACTGCGCGCGAACCCGGGCCAGCGCGGCCTCGCCCAGCGCGCTCGCCAAGGGCCGGTCCTCGAGCAGGCGCGCCAGCGCCGCGCCCACCGCCTGCAGATCGGTGCCATCCACCCGCAGGCCGGTGACGCCATCGAGCACCGCCGACCCGGTGCCGCCGGCGGTCCCCGCCAGCGCCGGGCGGCCGCAGGCGGCGGCTTCCAGAAACACCATGCCGAAGCCTTCGGTGTCGCCGTCCACGTCGATATTCGGCATGGCGAAAACCTCGCAGCTGCGATAGCAATCGGGCAGCGCCGCGCTGCTCACGTCAGCCAGCAGGTGGAAGCGGTTGGTCAAGCCGAGGCGCGCCGCCAGCGCGTGCAATTCCGCCGCCTGTTCGCCGCTGCCGACCAGCACGTAGTGCACGTCGAGCCCGCGCAGGAGGAGCGCCGGCAAGGCGGCCAGTACGGTCGCAAAGCCCTTGCGCCGCTGCAACCGGCCGACTGACAGCAGGATCCGTGTCTCTGACCCCAGCCCCAGACGCGCCCGTAGCACGTCCGAGGGTGCGGGCGAGTAGCGGCTGCAGTCGACGCCCGGATACACCACCGCAATGCGCGCCGCCGGCACGCCCATCGCGAGCAGGATCTCGCGCGTGCGGTCGCTGTTCGCGATGATCTGATCGGCATGCCGCAGCACCCAGCACATCACCCGGTACTTCGCACCCTGTCCCGAGCCGGTCAGCTCTTCGCCGTGGGCATAAACGACGACGCGATGCCCGCTCAGCCGCCCCGCCAGCCAGGCCACCAGTCCTTCCGGCAGCGCGCGTCCCGCGTGGATGGCGGTATAGCGCCGGCGGAGCGCGCACCACAGGGTGCTGCCGAAGAGCCGCGCATACAGCCCCAGAGATTCCGGCCGCAGCCACGCCACCCGCGTCAGCGGCAGGCGGTGAATGCGCGCCGGATGCTGGGCATCCACCGCCGCCGCGCCCGGCACCGCCGCTGTGATCACCTCGTTGCGTTCACCGAGCCGCGCATAGACCTCGGCAAACCACACGGCAGTGCCGCCGTGGGTCGGGGCAAAGAGTTCGCTCACCACCAGATAAGACGCCATCACAACCTGCCTTTCAGCCGGGAATCGGGAGTGGAAGCGCGGCGCGGCGCGGAATCACGCGGGAGGTCCGCGCCAGTGGCAGGACCTGCGCGTCCAGACACAGCAGCAACGCCAGCAGCAGATAGAAGAAATCGAAGTAGGCGAGACCCAGAAACGCCCCGGCCGTCAGATAGCCCGCCAGCGACACCTGCAGCATGGCAGCGAGTTCACCGTCCCGGGCGCGCGTCGGGTCCTGCGCGCAGCGCCGTCGAATGCTGCTCGCGCGCCGCCAGGCCAGCACGATGAGGCTCAAAAACAGCAGCAGTCCGGGATAGCCGTGCTCGGCCAGCACCTCGAAGTAAATGCTGTGCGCGTCGTGCGCGCTGCCCCACACCAGCACTTCAAAGCCACCGCCGGTCAGGCGGTCGCCGGCAATCGTCACCGCATGGCGCCAGGAATCGATGCGGCCCATCGCCGAGCGGTCGCCTTCGTAGCTGCTGATGGTGTGCATGCGGTCAAACCAGGACTGCGGCGCGAACAGCGGCAAACCCAGCGCAAAAACCAGCGCCAGCACCGCCGGCAGCAGCCGCCGGCGGGCCTTGATGAACATCATCAGCCCCATCACCAGCAGGCCCAGAAAAGCGCCGCGCGAATGCGTACCAACCACCGCCACCAGCGTCAGCATCGCGGCAGCGTAGAGCGCATAGCGCGCCCAGCGCCGCGTGGCCTGCTGCGCCAGATACCAGATCAGCGGCGCGGTCATCAGCAGCGCGAGACCAATTTCGTTGTTACCGCCGATGAAGCCGCCGGGCGGCCCGTAGACGCGGTTCACCCCGCCGTGGAGCAAAGTCCACAGCCCGCCTTTCACGCCGTAAAACCCCAGCGACACCGCGGCCGTCCACACCAGCGCTTCGATTTGCGCACGGCTGCGGGTGAGCAGCAGGGTCAGCAGAATGCCGAGCTGTACCCGCCAGACCTTGCTCCACTGCACGGCGGCCGGGTCCGGGAACAGCGCTTGCGTGGTGCTTAATCCCATCCACAGGAGAAACAGCGCCAGCAGCAGCACTTCCAGCCGCGCCGGCAAGCGCCAACGCTCGCGCGAGACCAGCATGCCGAGCACGGTGGCGGCCAGCACCATGAAGGCAAACGGCAGATGGGTGGCAAAGCCCCAGGCCAGCCGATGCGGGTTCATCAGCCCCAGCCAGGTCCACATCACCACGCCCACAAAAGGCCGGCGCAGGATGAACGGCAGGCTGCCGACCACCACCAGCGTGATGATCACATCACGCACGGCGCGCGACCCCGTTCACCTGCAGGCGACCGAGAATCTGTGGCCCGAGCAGCCGGGTATACACCGGCACGTAGCGCGCGACGCTGGCCGACCAGCGTCGGTGATGTTCGACGAAGCGTCGCCCGGCCACGGCGAGCGCCGGCCAGCTGTCCGGGTCATCGAACAGCGCCACGATGGCGGCGGTCAGCGCGCCCGGCTCATCGGCGGCGTAAAGCATGCCGGTCACGCCGTGGCGAATCAGTTCGCCATGACCGCCCACATCAGAAGCCAGTACCACCTTGCCCAGTGCCATCGCCTCCAGCGGCTTCAGGGGCGTGACGAGTTCGGTCAGCCGCATCCGCCGGCGCGGAAAACAGAAGACGTCGATCAGGCTCGCGTAGCGGTCGACCTCCGCGTGCGGCACGCGTCCGGTCAGCACCACCTGCGCGCCGAGCCCCAACGCCGCCACCCTGGCCTTGACCGCGGCCTCGGTCGGTCCGCCGCCCACCAGCAGCACGCGCAGATCCGGCATTTTGGCGAGCACCGCAGGCAGCGCCTCAATCAAATCCATCAGGCCTTCGTAGGCATAAAACGAGCCCACAAAACCCAGCACCGGATGGGTGCCCAGTCCAAGCTTCGCGGCCAGCGCGCTATCGCGCGGCGCCTGAAACGGGAACTGCTGGCTGTCGACCGCGTTGGGAATGACCGTGATGCGGGCAGCGGCATGCCCGCGAGCAATCAAATCGGCACGCAAGCCTTCGCAAATGGTGAAGACCGCGTCGACCCCCGCCACCACGTGATTCTCCAGCGCGCGGCCGAGGCGATAGCGCAGCCCCTGCGGATGGCTGGTGCCGTGGTCAACCGCGGCATCCTCCCAGAAGGCGCGGATCTCGTAGACCACCGGCACACCATGGCGACGCGCCGCGCGCAGCGCCGCGATGCCGTTCAGCGCGGGGGAATGCGCGTGGATGAGGTCGGGCCGCTGGCGCAGGATCAGTTCGCCGATGCGACGCTCCAGCGCCTGCACCTGCGCCCATTGCCCCAGCAGCGGCAGCTCGGCCATCACGCCGCCCGGCGGCGCCGTGCGATGAAACACCAGCGAGTCGATGAAATCGGCGTCCGCGCCGGCCTTGCCCTGCTTGCCCGAGGTCAGCTGCAGCGTCTGCCAGCCGTGACGGCGCTGCTCGCGCAAAATCGCCAGCGAACGAAACGTATAGCCGCTCTGCAAGGGCAGCGAATGGTCAAAAACGTGCAGCACCTTCATCAGGGTTCTCCTCGCGGCAAGGTGGCGGCGGCAAAATCGGTGGCGAAGCTGGCGAGCAAGGGACCGGCGCAGGCACGCAGCCGGGAGCTGGCCTCGACCTGCGCGGATTCGTCCGCCAGCGGCACATACACCAGCACCGTCGCGCCGGCATTTGAGCGACCGCTGACGCGGGCGCGCAGGCCCAGCCATTGCACGGCGAGCGCATCGGCGACGAACTGGCCATCGACCCAGTACCACTGCCAGACCAGCGCCACGCGATCGCCGTCGCGCGCCTTCAGCAGGCTTTCACGCGCGCGAGGTGCGCTCGGCAGGCCGCTGTCGCGCAGTGTTTGCGCCAGCAGCCGCCAGGGGTCGTCTTTTTCCTGCACTAGCCGGCTCGCGGCGTGTATCAACTCCTCGCCCGGACGCTGGCCGGGGTACCAGGCCAACTGCCAGCCGCAGGACTGCTCGCCCTGCCGGGCGGCCCCGGCCTGCCGTTGCGGTGTGCCCACAAAATGCGGCTGCCAGTCGCCAAACGGCGGCGCGACGGCGTGCCAGCCGGCCGCCGGCAGCGCGGGCCGCAAGGGCGGCAGAGGCTGGGCATCGATCGGCGCCGCCAGCGGTAAAGCCAGCGGCCAAACGCATAAAAGCGCGAGCAAGGGCAGCCACTCCCCCAGCCGCAGGGCCGCGCCGTGCAGCGGCGGGCAGACCGTCGCCGCCGGCGGCAGTTCGTCGCGCCAGCGCCCGCCAATCGCCATCAGCAGAAAAATGATGATCCCGAAAAACACCCAGCCGTAGAGGTAGTGGTCGACGCCCAGCGCGAGGCGCATGTCGGAGAGGTGGGCAATCATCACGATGCCAAAGGCCCGGAACCAGTTCGCGACCAGTGCGACGGTGAGTGCGAGGAGCAGGAACAAGCCCTGCTTCCATACCGCGCGATAGTTGAGGTGAGCGAAGAGCGCGGCGACGGTCAGCGTGGCCATCAGATAACGCATGCCGCTGCAGCCGGTGACGACCGACCAGCTGCCGCTGGGAATGACGAAAAAGCTGCCTTCGCGAAACACCGGCACGCCGACCAGCCGCAGCGCCGTCACCACAAAATCTGCCGTATGTGAGATGAGCAGCGGCGTCAGCCCGTCACCGAGCGGCACTGCCAGCAGCAGGAAGGCGCAGGGAAACCAGGCCACCCGCAACCACGCCGTGCCGACCATAAACCACAGCGCCCCGACCAGCATGCCGACCGCCGCGAGTTCGGCCAGCACGTTGACCGCCGCCAGCGTCGCCGCCGTCCACAGCGCCCCCATCAGCAGCAGCACCGCCAGCGCCAGCGGCGCGCGGGCCACGGGCTGCGCGCACAGCGCCGCCCGCTGGCGATAGAGCAGATAGCCGGCGATCGGCGCGATCAGAAAACCGTGGGCGTAGGTCTCGGAGGTTTGCCAGACGTGGACCATCGCGAGCAGCGTGGGCTGATAGGCAAGCGCCCACAGCAGCAGCGTCAGCGCGGTCATCCCCAGCAGACGCAGCGCCTCGGCGTTGCTCGCGAGCTGTGGCCGCGCCGGCGGCAAGGCCAGCGTGCTCACGCCACCTCCAGCAAATCCGCCAGCCGCGCGAGGTTGCGCGGCCAGTGGTGATGCGTATCGACGTAGTGGCGGCCCGCCGCCGCCGCGGGATCTGTCAGGGCGTTCACCACGCGCGCGGCAAACTGCGCGGCATCGTCGGTGGCCTGCGCACAGGGCGGCGCGCTTGCGCCTAGCCCCGTGCAGGCGGCGGGCGTCGCGACCACGGCCAGCCCCATGGCCATCGCTTCCAGCACTTTGTTCTGCACGCCGCGCGCAATGCGCAGGGGCGCGACGGCGACCCGCGCGTGCTGCAGATAAGGCCGCGTATCCGGCACCCGCCCGGTCACTACCACACCCGGCAGGTTCGCCAGCTGCTGCACCACCGGCCCGGGTCGGGTGCCAACGATCCAGAACTCGGCGCGTGGCAGCGCGCACCGGACCGCCGGCCAGATGGCGTGGGCAAACCAGTTCACCGCATCGACATTGGCCCAGTAGTCCATCGCGCCGGTAAACACCGCCACCGGCACCGCCGCAGGATACGGCGAAGGCCGCGCGGCATCGGGCGCGAAATAATGCAAATCAACGCCGTTTTCTACCGCGTGGACGCGCGCGGCCGTGGTGTGCGTGCTGGCACAGAACAGCGCCGCTTCCGCATCCGTCACAAACACCGAGGCATCGAAGCGCGCCGCAATTGCCGTCTCGAAGGCACGCAAGCAGCGCGCTTCGCGGGCGTAGACCAGCGACATGGGCCACGGCTTGCGGGCGGCGTACTCGGCCCATTTTTCCGAATCGACGTCGACAAAATCGATGACCCGCCGCACTGCCGTCCAGTCCTCGCCCGTCACGTATTGCGCCATCGTGGACGAGAACACCAGCACGCGCTGCGGACGCTCGGCCCGCTGCAGCTCTGACACCCAGGCCGCGAGGCCTGCATCGCGGTAGTAGGCGAGCCCCAGCGCTTCGCCGCGCCACAAGGCCGGCAAACTGGCCAGCCGCCGCAGCCGCGGACTGATCGGCACCGCATGCACGCTCGCACACAGCGCTTCGAGCGCCGGCAGATGCGCAAGATCCGCCGGGTCGTCGACGAAGGTGCCCAGATGCACCCGATAGCGCCGCGTCAGTTCGCGCAGGATATGGAACGAACGAATCTTGTCGCCCTTGTCCGGCGGGTACGGCAGGCGATGGCAGAGAAAGAGCAGCGGTTCCATGCCTTAGGCCAGATAGGGTGAGACCAGCGGTCCCAGCCGGTTGGCGAGCGGTAGCGGCAGGTGCCGCCACACGCGGGAGGCGAGCGCCAGCACGCCGCTGTCGGCGCGCGGCGCGGGCACCGTCTGCGCCCGGCCGAGCTGGTACTCGTAATGCACCGGCGCGGGCGTGAAGCCCCAGTTTTTCTTGAACGCATAGGCGCCGCTATCGACCCGGCTACGGCCAAAATCGAAGCGCTGCAGGCCGGCCTCCGCGCTTTCGCACATCAACGCCCAGTACATGAAGTCGAAGGCCTTGTGCGCGCGTGCCGCCGGCAGCGCGCCGGCGTAATACGGCAGCACGGCGTCCTTGTAGACAAACGACCACACGCTGCTGAGCGCGCTGTCGCCCGCCCACACGGTGGTGATGCGCGAGCGCGCCCCAAACGTCTGCCACAGGGCCGCGAAATAGCGCGCCGGAAAAACCGGCGTGCCGAGGTTGCGCACGCTGGTGGCGTAAAGCGGCAGGAAGTGCCGCGGGTCCGCATCGGCGGTGCTGCGTAAATCGCTGCTCAGCGCCTTGCGAATCACCGCGCGCTGCTTGCGTGGAATGGCGTTCAGGTTGGCCTCATCGCTGCCCGCCAGCGTGCGGCTGAACAAGGCCCACTGCGCGCCCTGCGCCGGCCAGCCGTTGGTCTGCGCCACGGTGTGGCGGAGCTCAAGATAATCCACCCCCAGCTGGCGGGTCAGCGTGCAGGCCGCGCCCAGCAGCGCGGCGGCGGCATCGGCATCATCGGCCAGCAGCCCGCTCTGCACACAAAACGGCAGCGACACCAGCGCGTCACCAAACAACCAGCTGCGCACGCGCGCCAGGGGCAGCACGCCGACCAGCAGCCCGCCGCGACGTGCGAGCAAAAAATGCGTATCGAAGCCAACGCCCGCCCCAAGCACCTCGCGCCAGCCGGCGAGATGAAAGAAGCTGCCGTCGCGATGGCCGTCCACGTAGCGATCCCAAGCGCCCACGCTTGCCGCCTGCAGGGTTTCTACCTGCACCGGCAACGGCCCGGTGAACCAGCGCGGCGCTTCGCTCACAGAAACACCTCGTCGACCCGCGCCCAGCGAAAATCCGCCAATAGTCGATGCAAGCGCGCCTCCACACGGGACAGATTGAGGTAGTGACGAAAGCGGGTCTTGACCGGCACCGCCGACATCCGCGGCTGGGCCGGATCGATCTCCCACGGATGGATAAAGAACATACCGGGCAGGCCGTCGTGCTCGTTGATCCGTCGCAAGCCCCAGCGGAACAGCGCGTAGGGATAAAGCCGGAAAAAGCCGCCGCCCGCGCAGGAGAAATTGCGGCCCGCGAGACGCACCGTGGAAATCGGAATTTCGAGCACACCGGAGGCATCGCGGTAGGCCCGACGCGAGGCATCCGGCACGCCGTAACTGTCGTGGCGAATGGGCGCCAGGCTGGAGCTGTACGCGTGCCCGCTGGCGGCCAGCGCCTCGTAGAACCAGCCGCTGTCGGGCGGAATCGAAAAGGTGGGCGCGCGGTAGCCCCGCACCCGTTGACCGCCGGCTGCTTCCAGCACAGCACGCGCCCGCGCGAGGTCGGCGGCAAACTCGGCCGGGGTCAGACGGTCGACTCGCGCGTGGCCATAGCCGTGGCTGGCCAGTTCGTGTCCCGCCGCCACGATTGCTTTAACTAACGCCGGATAGCGTTCGCCGATCCAGCCCAGCGTGAAGAACGTGGCCTTCACGCCGTAGGTTTCGAGCAGCTCGAGGAGGCGCGTGAGATTACGCTCGATGCGACAGGGTTGGGCGCCCCAGCCGCTGCGCGGCAGATAGGGATCGAAGGCCGCCACCTGAAACCAGTCTTCGACATCGACGCTGAACGCATTGCGGATGCCGGCCGTCGCCGGCGCAGCGGCCTCAGCCATGTCGCACCAGGAACATGAGACCAATGGCCACCAGGCCCAGCGCGCTGCTGGCCAGCACCACGCGCGGCCACCAGCGGCTCGGTGCCGCGGGCGGCGGTGGGCTGGGCGACGCCGGCACGGCCAGCGATTCGGCCAGATTGTCGTAGGCCCGCTGCATGGCGGCGAGGCGCGCCTCCATGCGCCGCAAAGCCTCGTCCGCTTCGGGGGCCGCCTGCACGGCGGCGGCTGGCGCCGGCGCGACGGCCAGCGGCACCGGCGCTGCCACGCGCTCGCCCAACTGCTGTTCAGCGAGAATTTCTGCCGTCACCGCCTGCAGCCCGGCGAGATCAAGTTCGTGCCGCCCGTCGAGACTCGCATTCAGGAGCAAGCGGTCCATCAGGGTGTTGATGCGCCGGGGCACACCGGCGGTGAAGGCGAAGACCCCGCCATACACCGCGTCCTCGATTTTCGGATCGCCCTGCCAGCCGACCTTGCCCAGACGATGCCGTATGTAGATCTCGGTCTCGGCCTGAGTCAGCGGCTTGAGATGAAACGCGGCCAACACCCGCTGGCGCAGTTGCTCAAGGCCAGGCGCCCGCAGAATCTCGCGAAACTCGCGCTGCCCCAGCAAAAAGCTTTGCACCAGCGGCTGCCCCTGATGCTCGAAGTTCGACAGCATGCGCAGTTCTTCGAGCGCGCTACGCGGCATGTTCTGGGCTTCGTCCACCACCAGCAGCACCCGCTTGCCGGCCTCGGCGCACTGGCGAAAAAACGCTTCGAGCCGGTTCAACAATTCGCCCTTCGAGCCGTCCGGTGAGAGGCCGAACTGCGCCGCCACCAGCCGCAGCAGATCTTCGTCACCCACATTGCTGGAGACGATTCGCGCGGCCAGAATTTTCTCGCCGGCAATTTCGCGAAATAGCGTGTTGACCAGCAGGGTCTTGCCGGTGCCGATGTCGCCGGTGACGACAATAAATCCCATGCCCTGCTGCAGGCCGTAGCGCAGATAGGCCAAGGCGCGGCGGTGACCGGCGGCTTCAAAAAAGAAGCCGGGGTCGGGATTGATCTGAAACGGCTTGCCGCTGAAGCCATAGCACTGCTCGTACATAACGCCTCCCTTCAGAACGCCCAGGTCAAGGCGACCTGCACGGCGTTTTCGGTAAAAGTGCTGCCCGCGAAATCAGACTGGCTGTCCATCCACGAGTAGCTGACACGGGTGGTGGCGTGAGGCCCGAGTTGCACGCTCAGGTAGGGCGACACGGCGTAGAAATCGGTGCCGCCGGCGGGCTGCTCGAGCTCGCGCTGCTGGTAGTCGGCCGACACCCCGACGCTGACCCGCCGCGACAGCTGATGCCCGTAGTTGAGCCCGCCGCCCACAGCGGTTTCGTGCCGGCGGCTGCGGGTGGATTCCTGCTCCAGCCGGTAGACCGCGAGCGAGACCGAGTCCCGCCGGTGGGTGTAGCCGACGCTGGCATTCAGACGACGGTCGACAAACACGTCGTTGGTCAAACCCAGGGTGTCGATGCCCGCCGGCAGATCCGGGCTGATCCCGCTGTCGATCGGGAGCGGATTGCCAAACTCGTCGCGCCGGGTAAACGCCTGACGATCGCGCAGCACTTCGGCGGTCGTGCGCAGGTCTTCGTTGTAGCTGACCGACACCACGCTGTGGCGCGCGCGATGGGTGGCGATGAAGGACTTGGTCATGCCGAACACGCGGTGGCCGATGCTGCCGGAAATCGAGGTGCGCTCGCCTGGCGAATACACCAAGCCCACCGAACCCGTCGGTCCGTGCTGGGCCCGCTGGTCGCCGCCGTAGTCCTCGTCCTCGTAGCCCACGCTGCCGGTCAGCCGGAACCGGCGGTTGAGGCGATAGCCAAACTCGGCCAGCAGGCTTTGCAGACTCGAATCACGCCCCACGCCGGCGCGGTCCAGATCGCGCCGGCGGTAGGCCAGCGACCAGTCGCTGCGCGCAAAGCGCTCGCCGCTCGCGAGACGGGCCAGCCAGTCGTTGCCGCGACCCGTCCCCGCGTCGCGCGGGTCGTCGGTGCTGGTGTTGCTGAAGCCGACGCTGGCGGTGAGGTGCGCGAAGGTGCCGAGTTGCTGCTCGTAGCGTGGCGTGAGATCCCAGACGCTGACGTCGGCGCGATTGCTCTGCGGATCGGTCAGGCCGGCACGGTCGCGAAACGCCGTGCGGCTGCGATTGCTGAGCGCTCCGCTGCCGCTGCGCAGCGCCGGATACAGCGCGCCGCGGGCATCGAGAAAGAGATGCTCCGGCAGCACTTCCAGCGCCAACTCGCCGTCCAGCCGATGCGTGGTCCGATCGAGTTCGGCGTTGTCGTAGAACCACAGGCGCTCGGCGGCATAGTCGGCGTTGAGGCTCAGCCGCCTGCCCTTGCCGCGCACCGCGACACCGGGCACCAGCGTGGTGTAGAAATCGCCCGCCGGCTTGCGCTCCGACAGCAGCACGTTGTCGGTGTAGTTCTCGGTCACCGACAGACTGGGCACCACGCGCCAGTCGCCGGCCACCGCCGACTGCGTGACGCCACTCACCGCCAGGCCTATCAGCAGACGACGGGCAGGGAAAGAAATCGGCATGCCCTGCCCTCAGGACGCGGTCAGCGCAGGCGACTGGCCAGCGCCATAGGCGTAGCTGTAGCCGTACACGCTGCCCGCCGGGCGATGACGTAGCTTGTTCAACAACACGCCGGTGACTTCGGTGTGTTCGAGCGCAGCCAGCGTGCGCGCCAGCATCTCGCGCGAGGTGCGTCCTGCTTCCACCACCAGCACCACCTGCCCAATCAGCGGCGCAAGCGCCGCCGCGCCGGACATCGCCAGCACCGGCGGCGCGTCGAACACAATCAATCGATCGGGATAGCGCGCGGCCAGTTCACCGGCCAGCCGCACCATCGCCTGACTGGCCAGCCGTTCGGTAATCCCTTCACGCACCGTGCCCGCCGGCATGAAGGTCAGCCCTGGCAGATTGGTGCGCGAAATGACTTCGCCGGCATCCAGTTCGGGGTGGACCAGCAGGTCGTAGAGTCCGGGACGATTCCACGCCCCGAACAGCCGGCTCAGGTCCGACTTCATGATGTCGCTGTCGATGGCCAGCACCCGACGGTCGATTTCCATCGCAATGCTGAGCGCCAGATTCATCGTGGCGTAAGTCTTGCCCTCACCCGGAATTGCGCTGGTCAGCATCACCAGATTCGGCGGCCGCGTGCCGCCCAGCATGCCGGGCACCGTGTTGCCGATGAGGCGCCGTTTGACCTGCTGAAACTCTTCCGACAAGCGCGCCGCCGGGTCGCCTGGCACCAGATAGCCCAGCCGACGCAGCTGCGCGAAATCGAGCGTCAGCGCCGGGGCGCGTGTCGGCGGCATCGGGCCACCGACCGGGGCTTCATCGAGGACCGCGCTGGTGACGGGGGACTCCACGCTCGCCGGGGGCAGCGCGGCGCCGGTCTGCTGGCGCATGGCGCGTTCGATGATGCTCATGTCAGGGCTCCCAGCACGTGCTGCAAGCGCCCGTGCAAATTGATGTCGAGCAGAAACAGCGTGACCTGCGCGGCGTACACCAGCACGATGCCGAACAGCCCCGCGCCAAAGGCCAGCAGTTCATAGCGCCGTTGCTGACGGTGCTGCGGGCCCGCGGTCAGGCTGATCGCGCCCAGCACCGGCAGGCCGGTCATCTCACGCACATCGGGCACATCGATCACCCGCGGATTGAGCTGCGACAGCCCCACACACAGCCCGCCGCCCAAGCCGAGCCCCAGCACCAGCACAACGCTCGCCAGCAGCAGGCGATTGGGCCCGACCGGCAACAGCGGCAGCCGCGGCGGGTCGATGATTTTGACCTTCACGTCTTCCTGGCTTTGTTCTGCTTCCTGCGACATCAAGGCCTGTTCGCGGCGTAACAGCAGTTCGTCGTACTGCTTCTTGTTGACGTCGTAATCGCGATTAAGGCGCGCCAGTTCCGCTTCGACTTCGGGCACCGTGCCGACCTTCTTCTCCAGTTCACTGACCCGGCTCGCATGCGCCGCGACGCGCGCTTCCAGCGCCGCCACCTGCGCGCCGGCCTGAATGGCTTCGACCTGCAGTTGCGCGCGATAGGGATCGGCGGCCGACACCGGGCTGGCGACGGCGGTCGGCGGGCGTTTGGCGATCGCCGCGACCAGCGCGCTGCGCTTGGCGCCGAAGTCTTCCAGCAGCTTGCGCATGCCAATGACGTCGGGATGGCGGTCGGTGAAGTTCAGCAGCAGGTCGTCGATGCGCTTGTGCAGATCCGCGATCCGCACATCAAGCGCCGCGAGTTCCGGGTCTTCCGCGCTGCCCGGCGTGGTCGACGCCGCCGGACTGCCGCCCAGCTGCTGGTGCAACTGGTCGCGACTGCGGGTGGCCTCTTGCAGCTGTAGCTGGGCTTCATGCCACTGGCTGCGGGCGGTTTCCAGGCGTTCAAAGTAGCCGCCCTGCGCGCCGGGCATCACGCCAAGATTGCGCTGCTTGAAATCCTTCAGGCTTTCTTCGGCGCTCGCCAGCCGCTGCTCGTAGCTGGCAATCTGGGTGTCGAGAAACTTGCGCGTGGACGCCGTTTCCTGCCGGGTATCGCCCAGCGCCGACTCCATGAAGCGGTTCAGCAGTTCATCCACCACGGCCTTTGCCGTGCGCGGCACCGGATGACGAAAACTGATTTCGTAGATGTTGTCGCGGGTCGTGCCGCTGACCTTGATCGACTGCGCGAGGCCGGTGATCAAGCGGTCAAAATCTTCCGGGCTGTGGGTGCCCAGATCGAGGTCGGTGCGGCGTGCCACTTCCTCGAGATTCGGCCGCGTAAGCAGCGTGCGCCCCAGCAGCGCAGCGGTGTCCTCAAGCGTCGAGGAATCAAACGCAATGCCGCGCAAAAGCGGACGCAGCATGGAGCGCGAATCGAGATATAACTTGGCGCTGACTTCGTACTGGTCCGGGATGAGCAACACCACCGTCCAGCCAAGGGCGCAAGACAGCACCGCCGCGCTCAAGCCTGCCCATCGATAAAGCCACGCCATGCGCAAAAAAGTGCGCGTCGTCTGAAGCTGGTCCTGCATAAAAACTCCCGTCAGCCGGTGGGTCGTCGTTGCCTCCTCGCGAACTGTGCGCCGGGCGTTAGAACCAGGCTTCGGGAATGATCAGCACGTCGCCCGGCTTCAGCGGGACATTGGCGGAGATATCACCGTCGCGGACCAAATCGTCCAGCCGCACGCCGAACTCCTCTTCCTTACCGCCGGTCTGCCGCACGAGCACGGCGCGGTTGCCGCTGGCAAACTCGGTCAGGCCGCCGACCTGAATCATCAGGTCGAGCACCGTCATGTTTTGCCGCCAGGGCGTGGCCGCCGGCTTGACCGCTTCTCCGACCACCCGCACCTGATCGTCGTACTCGCCGGCAAAGCCGCCGACGGTGACGGTGACCAGCGGATCGCGCACGTAGTCGGCCAGCGCGGTTTCCAGCTCACCGGCCAGCACGGCGGGGGTCTTCCCGCTGGCAAGGTGTTCCTTAACCAGCGGTGTCGAGAACTTGCCGTCCGGGCGCACGGTGACGGTTTGCGAAAGCTCGGGATTGCGCCAGACGAAAATGTTGAGGGTATCCAGCGGACCAATCCGATAGGTCCAGTCGCTGGCCGCAATTTTTTCGCGCGGCGCAGTCGGCCGGGTGGGCGACCAGAGCTGGCCCGAGCAGGCGCCCAGACTGATTGCCAATAGCGCGATGGCGGGCAGTTTGCCCGCCGCCCCCGTCCTGTGATTGCTGTCCCGCATAGTGCTGCTCCGTGTTGTTCTGAAGGTCGATGGCGTGGATTGGACAGTGCGGGATCGAGGTCGGCGCGGCCTTGATCTGCCTCAGGCAGGCGCACATCACTTAAGACGCGCGCGCAAGCGTTCGGCGTCCTGGCGTGAGACGAAGGGCTCGTCGCCGGCCAGCGCGAGCGCCAGGGCCTCGCGGGCGGCCGCGGTCTGCCCGGTAGCGGCCAGCGCAGCGGCGTGGTGGTAGCGGATATCCGGGTCGGTAGGGGCGCGCAGCGCGGCCTGGCGCAGCAGCTCGATAGCGCGGGTGCTGTCTTTTTCCGCGAGCAGAATCCAGCCCAGGGTGTCCAGCGTGAGCGGCGAATCAGGCGCCGCCCGCCAGGCCGCCTCCGCAAACTGACGCGCCCGCAGATCGCCCTGCCGCCAGCAGGCCCAGGCCAGATTGTTCAGCACCTCGGCCGTCGCCGGGCCGGCTGCCAGCGCGCGCTCGTAGCGGGTAATGGCGGTCGGATAATCGCCGCGCCCGAGCGCCAGATCGCCCAGCCGGCTGTGCACAAACACGTCACCTGCGTGGGCCTCCGCAAACGCCAGCAGGCTCGCCTCGGCGGCGGCGGCCTGACCGGCCCGCGCGCTCGCGGCAAACCACTGCCAGGCAATTTGTCCCACCGGCTGCAGGGTCAGCGCGTGGGCATAGGCCGCGGCCGCTTCGCGATGGCGGCCGGCCTTCGTTTCGAGTGCACCCGCCAGCAGCCAGCCCACCGGTGCGCCTGGCTGGCGGGCCTGCAGGTCGACCACGAAGGTCCGCGCCGCCGGCAATCGATCCCGCGCGAGCAGGCTCGTCACCCAGGCTACCTGCAGCGGCGCGTAGCCCGGCGCCGCGGCCAGACCGTCGCGAAGACTGCGGTCAGCGGCGGCATCGTCGGCAATGCTGCGATAGAAGGCCGCGGCCTCCAGCCACCGCATCGGGCTCGCCGCGTCCAGCGCCAGGTAATGCCGGATCAACTCGTCGATCCGTCGGGGCTGTCCGGCCCAGTGCAGCGCGCGCGCGGCCGGCAGCAACAGCAGGCGTTCGTCGGGCAACTGCTGGAGCGCCGCCTCGGCAGCCTGTTCGGCAGCGGGTTTGTCCTGCCCGGCCAGCGCCAGCGCGATTAGCCCCAGATGCGCCGGCAGCGATTTTGCGCTGATCGCCAGCGCCGCCGTATAGGCCTCGCGCGCCGCCTGGCGCTCGCCCTGCACGCGTTCAAAGTCCGCCAGCGCGAGCAGCGGCGCCAGCGCGTCAGGGGCGGCGGCGGCGACGGCCCGATAGCTCGCCCGCGCGGCCGCCACATCGCCCTGCGCCAGCTGCAGATGCGCCAGATTTACCGCGGCCGGCAGGAAGGCCGGCGCCCGCGTCAACGCCGCAGTAAAGGCTTTCACGGCGGCAGCCGCGTCGCCCTGCTGGACCGCCAGCAGCCCCCGCAAATTGTGGGTCAGCGCGCTGTCGGGCGCGCGTTTCGCGAGCGCCTCGATGGCCCGCGCCGCGCCGGCCAGATCGCCACCGCGCAATAAGCGCACGACCAGCAGTTCGTCCGCCGGGGTTGCCCCCTCAGCCAGTTGCACCGCGCTCGCCAGTTCCGTCAGGCCCTGCCCTTCCTCCCCGGCGCCCAGGGTCGCCAGCGCACGGCGGATCTGCAGTCCCGCATCCGGCGGTCCCAGACTTGCCGCCCGCGCCAGCAGGGCTTCGGCGGCGGCGGGCTCGTTCAGCGCGAAATGGGCTTCGGCGGCCAGACTGAGCAGCCGGGGATCGGAGTCTCCGCCGGCCGCAGCAACCTGCAGGGCGATCGCCGGCTGATTGAGCTTCAGCAGTGTTTCGACATAGGCGCGACGCGCGATCCCGTGGGCGGGCTGCGCGGCCAGGCAGGCTTTCAGCATTTCGGCGGCCTGACTCTCGGCGCCCAGCGCGTGATGGCTGAGGCCCGCCAGCAGCATCGCCGAGAACAGCGTCGGCGCCACCTGCAGCGCCGCCTGCGCGTCGTCCAGCGACACGCGGGGCTTGCCCTCCACCAGCGCAATCACCCCGTGCTGGACCAGCGCCGCGGGCTGGCCGGGATATTCCTTGCGCAGGCGGGCCGCGTCGGCCGCCGCCGCCGTCACCTCGTCCTGTCCCAGTAATAGTCGCGAGCGCAGCAAGAGGCCGGTGAAGTCGCGGGGATTTTGCTTCAGCACCTCACCCCAGGCCGCAATCGCCGCCGGCACCTGAGCGGCCGCGCGCAGCAGGACGGCCCGATACACCAGGGCGTCGTAGTGCCCGGGTGCGCGTTTCAGCAAATCGTCGACGTCGGCTAGCGCGCCGCTGAAATCGCGTTTTCCCGCCTTGATTTGCGCCGCTAGCAGCGCGACCTCTTGCCCCGACGGGGCTTCGGTCTGCGCCCGTTCCAGCGTAGCGGCGGCGGCGGCCGGGTCGCCCAGCGCATGCTGGGCCCGGCCGCGCAGGGCGCGCACTTCGCCGCGCTGTGGCGCCGGCCAGCCGTCCTCTACCGGCACGGTTTTCAGCAGTTCGCTGAATTTGCCCTGCCGCCGCAGCGCCTGCGCCAGACTGAGCGCCACCGCCGGATCGTCCGCCAGCCCGAGTTCGCGCGCCCGGCCCAGCTCTTTCACCGCGGCCACCGCATCGAAGCTCGCGTTGTACAAATCGCCCAGCGCGGCACGCAGCGCGGCGTCGTTGGGCAGGCGCTGCGCGGCGCTTTTCAGCTGCAAGACGGCGCCTTTGAGGTCACCCGCCGCGGCGAGCCGCGCAGCCTCTTCGCGTGCGGCCTGTGGGCTCTGGCTGCAGCCGGCCAGCGTGCCCAGCAACAGCATGATCCCGATCCATCCGGCATGGCGTGGTCCTGACATCCTGTACTCCTGACAGTTCTTGGGTGGCGGGCGCTGCAAGCGATGACGCGCCGGAGCCGGATGGTGGCCTGCAAGGCGCAACAGCACCTGATGCCGATCACACAAGCGACGGCGTGGCGCGACTGTCCAGATTTTTTACAGCGCAAACAGGCCGTAAAGCCGCGGGATTAGCGACGCGGCCGCGGGATTGCCGCCCGAACACCCGCCAGGCCTGTCAGGATTTTTGACAAGCCCGGGCAGCAAGGGCGTTTTTGAAATGCGTTTTTTAGCGGGTTTTAACGCGATAAAAACGGGTTTTTAAGAGATGGCACGGAACCCGCTCTACTTCTGCCGCGTGACGGCCCTAAGGCTGAAACACTCAATCGCGATAACTCGAGGAGTAAGCAAGATGGTTAAATCAAAAACACTGGGCACGTCGATCGCAGCCGCGATGGCGTTGGCCTACGGCGGCGTGGCATACGCCATTCCTTCACCCGGCGCGCTGGCCGACGCCTATCTGCGGGTCGACGGCTTTACCCTGCTGGCCGGCGACCATGCGGCGGGCCGCAGCGGCGTCGCGCTTGACGTCTACGATCCAATCACCAACCCCGGCGGCACGATCACACTCAACCCGGTGAACACGGTGGCCACCGTCAGCGCATCGCTGAACGGCGTGGATACCCCGCTCAACACCGTGACCGTCGGCCTTGGCGCACCGCTCAGCATCAGCTCTTCGCTGGGCTCGGGCTATGTTGCCTACTCCCTGTTGACCGGCAACCCAAGCTCGACCTGGGCGGGCTCAGCGACGAGTTCGAGCGGTAACGCGCTCAGCACGTCGTCGCCGGTGGATGTGCCTGTGCATTCGCAGGTCTCGATTGACACGTTTGCAACCAACGGCGGCGCGAACGGCCATCAAAACCTGCTCAGCACGTTCAGCTTCACGCTGGCCGCCGGGCAGTTGTTTGAGCTGGCCTTCGATGCCGACGGTTTCCTGCGGACGGCGCTCGGTCAGGACAACGTGGTAGCCAACGCCAGCTACTCGTGGCACGCCTTCGTTGACCGGATTAACGGCCCCGGGGTTGCGGACACCCGCATCCTGACCTGGAATCCGGATGGTGAATCGGGTTCGGGATATGCCAGTTCGCTGTGCCGCTCGACCACGCTCGACCCGGGTGGCGCAGGCAAGAAGGACTGCAACGAGTACGCCGATGCCTTCCTCATCAACAACGGCGTGGGCACCAATGGCACGGTCAGCGAGAGCCTGCTGGACGAAACCAAAGGCGCCTTCGAGATGGAGCTCTTCCTTGCCAGCGGCAAGTACACCTTCACCATCCAGCACAGCACCTCGGCTGACGCTGCGGTCGGGGTGCCGGAACCTACCACGCTCGCCCTGCTGGGATTGGGCCTGTTAGGCATGGGTGCCAGCCGACGCCGCAAGGCCTGAGGTACCAACGGCCCATGTGCCAGGACAACCCGCTACGGCGGGTTTTTCCTGTGCAAAGCGCGAGACCCCGATGACTAATGCACTCACCGCGATCGCGGCCCTGATGGCGCGGGAAGCGCTGGGTCGGCGGCAGCAGCCGCGCGGCCTGCCGCCCAGCGAGCGCCTCGACGATGCGCAGATTTTGCTGGCCATGCGCGGCGACGGCCGGGCCGATGGCCGGACCGCAGCGGGCTATCTCTATCACAGCGCGCGCATGACGCAGGTGCTGGCCGGTCGCGCGCGGTGTCTGGACCTTGGCTGCGGCAGCGGCGTGCAGCTGATGCAGGTCGCCGCGCTAAACCCGGGTGTTTCGTTTATTGGCGTTGACCGCAGTCCGCTCCTGCTGGCTGCGGCACAGGCCGATGCCGCGCGTCTGGGGCTGGCCAATATCAGCCTGGTGGAGGATGACATCACGCGGCTCGCGGGATTCGGCGACGCCAGCGTGGACGCCATCATCAGCACGATGTCGCTGCACTGCCTGCCAGACCGCGCCGCGTTGCGGGCCTGTCTGCAGCACATGGCGCGCGTCGGCACCGCCGACATGGCGGTCTATCTGGAAGACTTCGCGCGCCTGAAATCGCCGCGCTCGATCGACTATTTCATGAACCGTCACGCGCCCGCCGAGCCGGACGCTTTCGCCGCGCTGTATCGGGCGTCGCTGGAATCGGCGTTTACGCTGGATGAACTAAAAACCGAGCTTGGTCGGGCCCTGCCGCGCGCGGCCATCCACACCACCAGTCCGGTGCGTTTCCTGCTGGTCGCCCACACCGGCTGTACCCCGCTGACGCCAGCGCAGCGCGCCGTCTTTCGCGCCAGACGCTCGGCCCTTGCGCCGGCGCAACTGGCCGACCTCGACGCCCTGCGTCGGGCGTTTGCGCTGGGAGAATGGGGCGGCGACCCGTTTACCTGAGCCGCCGCGCGGCCCGGCCTCAGCGACGCGTTACCGCGAAGTAATAGTCCAGCGCGCGCGCCAGCGTGGTGTGGGTATCCGGTAGCCGCACGCCCAGCGCCTGCAGACGCGCCTGACTGTGGCTGTTCTCGAAGACCTGGCGCGACCCCAGGTAGTCGAGATACACCGGCAGGGTGTCCAGCGCCCGCCGGCGGGCAGGCGGCAGCAGCGGCGCCAGCCAGCGCATCAGGCGCAGAAACCAGCCGGACGGCAGGCGCAGCAGCGGCCAGGCGCCGAGGCGCCCTTCTCGGCGAAAGCGCGTGCGCACGGTCCGCTGCAAGGCCTTGAGCGCCAGCGCATGCTGCGGCCCGGCGCAAAGATGAAAAATCTGCCCGACGCTGTCCGGCGTCAGGGCCACCGCCGCAATCGCCGCCGCCACGTAGTCGTTGGGCACGATGTCTAACTGGGCCTGCCCCAGCTGCGGCGTCAGGCCGCAGGTTTGGCGACCGCTCAGAAATTCGCAGAGAAACTGGAAGATCTGGAAATGCGGTGTGACCCCGGTGCGCGAATCGCCCACCACCATGCTGGGGCGATGCACGCTGGCCGGCAGGCCTTGCGCGATCGCCGCTTCGATCAGGGCTTCGGCTTCGGCCTTGGCCTGCTCGTAGGTGTTATGAAAAACCCGCGTCTCGTGCAGCCAGCGCTCGGGCAAGGCGGCGCCCCAGCGCCCGCCGACGCCCACCGTCGAGACAAACTCGACTTTGCACAGGCGCGTGCAACGGCGGGCCAGCGCGATCACGGCGGCCGTCGGCGCCACCGCTGCCGCGCGCGCCGCCGGCAAAGGCTGGTTGAGGCGCACGCTCGCCGCGCAGTGCACGAGGTGCGTGCAGTGCGCGATGACCTCGGCGGTGTCTTCGCTGGACAAGCCCAGGCCTGGCGCGCTGATGTCGCCGGTCAACGCCGTCAGGCGCTGGTCCAGCGCCGACGGCGGCAGGCCGGGGTAATGATTGCGCCAGAAATTTTTAAGCTGCTCGAGGCGCGCCGCGACGGTCTGCTCGCCGCGCGGCCGCAGTAGCACCAGCACGCGCGTCGCCGGCTGCTGCAAAAGCACCGGGACCAGCGCCCCGCCGACGACGCCGGACGCGCCTGTAACCAGAAAGCAATGCATGGGGGGTTCCTCAGAGGACACACAACAGGAGATCGGGGGTGAGCCGCGTGCAGCCCGGTGGCGGTCTATCCGCTTCCAGCGCGGCGTAGAACTGGCTCAGCGCGTCCGCATAGCGGGCCGCTAGCGCCGGCCGGCGGAGCTTCAGATTGACCGTCAGAAGTTCATCCCCCGCGGTCAGCGGGCGGCGGTCGCACAGCACGGCGCCGGGCAGCGCGTGCGCAGGCAGGTCAATACAAACCAACGGCAGCGCTGCCGCCGCGCGCCGCGCCCAGGCCTCGAAGGCGCTGTCGACGCAGAGCGCGGGCGCGTCCTCGGCGGCAGGCGTGAGCAAGGCCACCACGCACTTCTGCCCGGCGCCGAAGACCACCGCCTGCGCCACGCCGGGTAGTTCGCGCAGCAGGGCTTCGATCGGCGCCGGCGCGACCTTGCGGCCGGTCGAGGTCTTGAACACCTCGCCCTTGCGCCCGCGCATCAGCAAGCGCCCGGCGGCGCTCCATGCGCCCAAGTCGCCGGTATGCAAAAAGCCCTGTTCGTCGAGGTCGGCGGCGCGCGACGCGTCGTGCAGATAGGCCGTAAAAACGCCGGGGCTGCGGACCAGAATTTCGCCGTCGGCGGCCAGCGCCAGTTCCACCCCCGGCAAGGGTCGGCCCACGCTGCCGAACTCGTAATCGTCCAGTTGATTGAGGGCAACCGGCAGGATGCTCTCGCTGAGCCCGTAGGCTTCCAGCACCAGCAGGCCGCAGGCATGCAGCCCCTCCAGCACGCGCGACGGACAGGGTGCCGAACCACTCAACGCGGCCCGCAGTGCGCCGCCCAGCTGCGCCCGGATCCGGCGCAGCACCAGCGCATCGGCCAGCGCGCGGCGCAGACGCAGACCGCCCGCGGGCTTGCGTCCGGCGCGGATCTGCGCGGCGTATGCCGCGCCGGTCGCGAGCGCCCAGCGGCCAAGCCGTCGGCGTAGCCAGCCCTGCGCGGCGATTTGCTGCTGCACGCCGGCGTAGAACTTCTCGTAGAAGCGCGGCACGCCGACCAGCCAGTGCGGCCGAATCTCCTGCAGGCGCGGCAAGAGCTCGCGCGGCTCGGCCAGCAGCCAGCTGCAGGCGCCGGCGGCCATGCCGCACAAATTGATCATGCGCTGGAACAGATTGGCCAGCGGCAACCAGCACAGCAGGCGGTCGCCGGGCCGCAGCTGCGGGAATGCCGCCAGGATACCGGTAACCGCGCGGCCCAGCTGCGCATGGCGATACGCAATCGCCCGCGGCAGTCCGGTGCTGCCGGACGTAAAAATGATCAGCGCCTCCGCCTCGCCCGCCGGCGGCACCTCCAGCGGCGGCAAGTCGAGCGCGAGCAGCCGCTGCGGCGTCCACCAGGGCGGGGCGCCGGGGGGCGAATGCGCATCGCTGGAGCAAATCACCACCTGCAGCGCCACCCGCGCCGACGCCGGCAGCTGCGTGTAGCGCGAGGGCTGATCGATCGCCAGTCCGGCGACCCCGGCGGCCGTCAGCATGGCCGCCTGTCGGGCCGGGGTCTCCTGCGGGTCGATGCCCACCACCGTCACCCCGGCCAGCAGGGCCGCGCACTGCAGGCGCTCCCAGTCGAGCCCGTTGACGGCAAGGATGGCCAGCCGCATGCCGGGCGTCAGGCCAATCGCGCGCAGCGCGGCCGCCAGCGCTTCGGCCTGAGCCATGAAGGCCGCGGCACTGATCGGCTGCCAGGCCTCATCTCGCCAGAACTGAAACAGCGTGGCGCCGGGCGTGCGGGTGGCCCGCGCCCGGTAGAGCTCGCAAATCCCGACCTCGAGCGCCGTGCCGGTGTTCATGGCGGCAGCACCGGGTCGTAAGCGCCGGCCGGCAGCGTGATCCGCAGGTCTTCTGCCCGCAGGCCCAGCCAGTCGAGCTGACTGCTGACGTCGCGCCCCAACCCTACCCGCCAGCGCACCATGGCGTCGACCAGCGGTGCCAGCACCCGCCACGCCGCGCGGCTCGCCTTGCCTTCGCGAATCAGCGTGCAGAACTCCGGCGCGTAGGGGTTGTAGCCAAAGTGAGCGAGGTCCGAGTACATCAGCAGCCAGTTGATCGGGTAGTTGCTGAACACCGGGCTCGCGTGGCGCGCATCCGCCACCAGCCCTTCGGCCACGACCTGCCGCATGACTGCCGCCTGGTCGTACGGCCAGGCGTGAAACGGCGCCAGATAGCGCGGAAAACGCGTGCCCGGCGGGTACTGCGCCGGGTTGAAAAAACGCCCGAGGTCGGCGGCGCAAAAATGCCCGCAACGGGCAAGTTCCGGCGGCGTCCAGTCGGTCTGCTCGATGAGCTTGCGCGAGAACTCGTAGTGCATTCGCGCCGGGTCCGGCTGGCCGGGCGAATAGCCGGCCAGCACCAGCGGAATGTCTTTTTCCAGCGCCATCCGGATCGCGTCGCCCTCGAACAGCGGCGCATAGACGTAGGACACCGTATACACCGCACCGCGGGCTTCCTGGTGGCGCAGCAGATAGGCAAACAGCCGGCGATAGAACTCGTCCGGCGGCGCGTAGGACAGATGGTCGATCGCGAGCCTGGCCAGCGTGTGCCGAATATTCCGCCAGGCCAGATCCGGCAGGTTGACGTTGACCGTGAACGCGAGCACCCGTAACCGGTACTCGACCGCCAGCTTGTAGAGCAGCCAGGCGCTGTCCTTGCCGCCGCTGAAAGGCACCAGCACGTCGTATTGACCACGCCCGCGACTGGCGCTCAGCGCGGCCTCCAGATCCGCCTCAAAGCCCTTGCGGAGCAGCTCGCCGGCCTGCGCCGCGGGGGCCTGCGGCGAATAGGCGCGACAGGCGGCGCAGACGCCCTCCGCATCCAGCGCCGCGCCGGGGACGGCAGCGGGCAACAGACATTCTCGGCAGCGCTTCATGGGGACTCTCCGCGGGGGTGGGGTTTCAGGCCGCGGCCCGCAGGCCGCAGAGTTCATCGATGCACCGGGCGGCATCGGGCAGCGACGCATAGCGCAGCCGCCAGGCGTCGACCGCCCCGGTCAGCGCCGCGACCGTCTCAAAGCCGGTGGCGCCAAGCAGGGCGTAGTTGAACGCGTGCTGGGTCAGGGCCGCGAAACACTCGGCCGGATGCAGGGCCTGCGCAGCGGGTACGGAATCTGCGCCGTAGTGCGGAAACACGACCCAGCGCGGCCGGGCCGATTCGCCCATGCGTTGCAGATGGACGGCCGGCGGCAGGAGATGCGCCACCCGGCCTTTGCGCGTGCCGTCGATTGCCGGCCCAAAGCGGGCCGTCGGGCAGCTGTTGGCAATCACGCCGATCGAATCGTTTTTGAGCGGGATGGGCCGTGGCAGCGAATCGAAGCGCAGCGCCTGCGGCCGCAGCAGCCCGAACTCATCCGACAGCAGGCGCCAGCCGTGAAGCATCAGCCACGCACAGAGCGTGCTCTTGCCCGCCCCGGGCTCACCCGGCAAGACCAGCGCCAGTCCGTCGCGCTCCAGCACAGCGGCATGCAACATCAGGTAGTGCTGCGCCCGGCTGGCGATGCACCAGTTGATTGTCCATTCCAGATGCGCCAGCAGGGCGCGCGCCGGAAACTCGGTGAAGGGCTGACCGTCTTCCAGCGCCAGGGTCCAGCCTCGCCGCCCGGGCCATCGCCACAGCGGCGGCGGCTTGAGGGTGATCACGGCGTCGGCAAACCCTTGCTCCCGCGCCAGCGGCACGTGCGGGTAATAGCGCAGCAGGTTCTCGGCCAGCAGGGTCGCGCGGCTGTGCAGGCGAACGACGAACGGCCCGACCTTGAGCGCGAGCCCCTCCGCACAGCGCCGGCGCAGGACAGTCGGTGAGAGTTCCTGCACGGTGGTCGGGGCGCTCATGGCAGCGGCGTCGCGAGGCCCAGCGCATCCATCACCCGCAGCGTGTCTTCGAGCACGCCCGGCAGATCGGGGTCGGGCTGGGCCGCGTGCGCGGCGCAGAACGCCGCCGCCAGCGCGTCCACACTGCGCGGCGCCGCACCCATCAGTTGCAGCACCGAGAACGCGGTGTGATTGAGGAAATGGGTTTGTCCGGAGCGGGGGTCGAAGGCGAACCAGGCCTCGTCGAAACGGCGCCAGCGCAAGGTCTCTACGGCTGCCGCCGCGGTCCAGCAAGGGGCTCTGCGCGCCATTCAGACCGCCGCGCCCCACAGCGACTTGAGACAGGCGCCGCTGAGGCTGGTGACCAATGCATCGACCGGTGCGTGCGGCTCGCCGACTGCCAGCACGCTGCCGTCGCGCGCGCTGAAGTGGACGATGGCGTAGCCCTCGCGGCAGGCGCTGGCGCTGCGGCTACGCGCGGGATCCAGCGTGCGCAGATTGTTGGGCGCGTTGATGTACGGCTGCTCGGCGGCCGGCACTTCCTCGCCGTTCGCCACGTAGCGCCAGCAGGCCCGCTGGTCGCTGCCGCGCAGGCCTTCAAAGTAGGTCGGCACGCCGTTCGCCGTGTAGCCGCGCACGCGGCCGCGCTTGTCGGTCACGGCGACCAGCTTGTCGTAGCAGGCGACCTTGTCGCGAAAAAAATCGTCCCGGTCAAAACGCAGCGGCGCGCAGGGCGCATGCATCACCGGCTGCCCGCAGTTCAGGCTGGTCCGGGCCAGCGTGCCGGCGTGGGCCGTGTTAAGCGTCATCACCGCCGGTAGCGCCAGGGCCGTGCCTTTGAGGAAGCGACGCCGGCTGCCTGCCGGCGGGGGTCCGTTTACATCCATGAAAACTCTCCGGTGCTGTGAAAGGGAAAAGCGGGTTTCTTGCGCCACGCCAAGCGGCGCAGGGTCGGCGGGTGGTTTGCTGCGCGGGCGGCAGGGCAAGGCTAGCGCTGCCGACCGACCTCCCCCGTTCGTTTACTGCCAAGGAGTTTGTATGTCGCTGCGTCCGCTGTTTTTGCGCGCACTCAAGGACCCTGCCCTGCTCGCCGCTCAGCCGGCCGCCCACTGGCAGCACCTGCTGGCGCTGGGGCGCGTGCACGGTGTTTCCGGGCGCTGGCATCGCCAACTGGAGACCCTGGGCGTGCTCGACGCCGTGCCGGCGCGGGTGCGCCGCCATCTGTGGGCCGACCACGTCGTGGCGGCCGACCATGCCCGCCGCGTGCAGTGGGAGATTGACCGCTTGCACCGCGCACTTGACCCGCTCGAGATCCCTTGGGCCCTGCTGAAAGGAGCGGCCTACATCGCGGCCCAGCTGCCGCCCGCGCAGGGCCGGCTGGTGGCCGACGTGGACGTGCTGGTGCCGCATCAGTCGCTGTCTGTCGTGGAACGTCAGTTGCGACTGCACGGCTGGCAGATGCCGCCACAGACGCCCTACGACGCGCATTACTACCGCGCCTGGATGCATGAGTTGCCGCCGCTGCATCACGAACTGCGTGGGGGCACGCTTGATGTCCATCACACCCTCCTGCCGCTGACCGATCCCTTGCACCCGGATGGCGATGCGCTGCTGGCCCGACGGGTAAGCGCCGGCGCCGGGGCCGCCATGCTGGCGCCGCCGGATCTGGTGCTACACAGCGTCCTGCATGGCTTTCGCAGCGGTGAGTTCCAGCACGGTCTGCGCGATGTGCTGGACGTCTACGAACTGGTCAGCCACTTCAACGCCACCGACGGCGCCGCGTTCTGGGCGTCCTTGCTGGAGCGCTGCCTGAGCCTACGGGTGACGCGCCCGTTGCGGCTTGCGCTGGGTCAGGCCGAAGCGCATCTGGGACTGTGCGTCCCGCCCGCTTTCAAACGCGCCCTGCGGCGCGCCGATGTGCGCCTGCCGCCGGTGGCCCTGACCGCCGCGCTGATTAATCGGGTGCTGGTGCCAACGCTGCCGCCGTCACCCATGGCGCGCCTCGCCGCGCAAGCGCTGCGGCTGCGGAGTCACTGCCTGAAAATGCCTTTGCCGCGACTACTGCCGCATCTCGCCCACAAGCTCGCGCGCAAGCTGCGCCCTGACCCAGGCGCTGAGGTCGAATTGACGGAAATCGGCGAACCCGGACGCGGCTAGCCGGCGCGCGTTCGCGCAGCCCTGTTCCTGCGCGCCGTCATCCGCGCCGCGCAGCCAAGGTCTGGCGGATCGTCCACAGCAGATCGCTGAGGTCGCTCGACAGGCCTTGCTCGAAGCTGCTCGCTTCAAGGCCGTAGGCCGCGCGCTTTCCGTGGTGCTCAACCGGCGGCCCCAGTTGCTCGAACTGGATGCCGTAGACCCGCAGCCGTCGCGCCAGACGGGGTTCCATCAGGGCGAAAACGCGCGCCATCTGATGCGCCATCCCGAGCGCCGCCGCGCCTACGTAGAGCCCGGCGGCGATATGCGGAAATCCGCGCCGCTCGTCGTGCAGCGACTGCCCCGGATCCGGCCGCTCACCGTTGGACTCGCTGACCGGCGACAGGCGCTCGGCCCCGCGTCGGCGGAAATCACCAATGACCGCAGTGCGCGAGATTTCTGCCGCGTGAACCCGCCAGAACTCGCCGTGGCGGGCGGCCAGCGCGCGCGTCGCGAGCGGCGCCAGCGCTTCAAACGGAAACGCCGCCTTCGGGTCCAGCGGGTCGGCCAGCACCAGCCGCAGACAGCCAATGAAGCGTCCGGTCGCCAGATGCTTCAGCAGGCAGAAAATCGCGCGCCGGTCGTAGATGTCGGTTTCTTCCTGCGACTCCTGCCCACCGGCCGCTTCCCAGCCCAGTTCGTCGACATACACCCGATGGCGAATGCGGTACACCTCGTGGCGCAGGGCCTCGGTGTCCGCCTCGACAATTTCAAAGAAGCGGGAAAAATCACACACACCCTCAACCATCCGTGCGCCCTCGCGCGGCCGCTGCATCAGTGCAGGCCGTATTTCTTGATCAGGTGATAAACCGTGGGTCGACTGATGCCGAGCACGTCGGCGGCTTTGCCGATCTGCCCGCGGCTGGCGGCGAGCGCGAGCTGGATGGCGCCGGCCTCGGCCTCGTCGCGCACTTCACGCAGCGTGCGAAAGCCGTTGCTGGCTGGCGCTTCAAGTTCCAGATCTGCGGCTTCGATGACCGGTGATTCGGCCATGATCACCGCGCGTTTGACCCGGTTTTCGAGTTCGCGGACGTTGCCCGGCCAGGGGTGGGCTTCGATTGCCGCCAGCGCCGACGGGCTGAAATCGCGCACCGGCGTGGCCCGCAGCTGACGGAAGCGGCCGAGCAAACTGCGCGCAATCAGAATGGCGTCGCCGGGGCGTTCACGCAGCGGCGGAATCGCAATCGACAGTTCGCTGATGCGGTAGTAGAGGTCTTCGCGAAACAGCCGCTCGGCGATCAGGGTCGATAGATTTTTATGCGTCGCGCAGATGACCCGCGTATCGACCGCAATTTCCTCGCGCCCGCCCACCCGCTCCAGCACCCGCTCCTGCAGAAAGCGCAGCAGCTTGGCCTGCAGCGCAAGCGGCAGGTCGCCCATCTCGTCGAGAAACAAGGTGCCGCCATCAGCGAGTTCAAATTTGCCCTTGCTCTGGCGATTGGCGCCGGTGAAAGCGCCGCGCTCGTAGCCGAAGAGTTCGCTCTCGAGCAGGGCCTCGGGGATCGCCGCGCAGTTGATCGGCACGAAGCGCGCCGCGTGGCGCGGGCTGAGCGCGTGGATGGCGCGCGCCAGCACTTCCTTGCCCGTGCCGCTTTCGCCAAGCAGGAGCACGGAGGCATCGGTCGGGGCCAGGCGCTCGATCGATCGACACACCCCGAGCATCACGTTGCTGCCGGCGATGAGCCCGGCGAACGCTCCGTTGCCCGCGGCGGCCAGCCGCCGGTTGTCTTCTTCCAGCGCATACAGGCGCATCGCGCGTTCGACGATCAGGCGCAAGACGTCGGGGTCGACCGGCTTCTCGTAGAAGTCATACGCGCCCTGCGCCACTGCCCGCATCGCGACCTCGTGGTCGTCGTTACCGGTGACCACAATCACCTTGCAGGTCGGCGCCAGACGCAGGATTTCCGACAGTGTCTGCAAGCCTTCGGAGGCATTGGCCGGATCGGGTGGCAGGCCCAGATCGAGCGTAATGACCGGCGGCGGCTGTTGCCGCACCACGGCCAGCGTTTCTGCGCGATTGCTCGCGAAACTGAGTTCGTAATCAGACAGTGCCCATTTGAGCTGGGTGGTCACGCCAGGGTCGTCGTCGACGATGAGTAAACGTGGTCGGCTCATGCGTATGCCCCTGTGCGCTGCCCGGCGCTGCGGTCCAGCGGCAGCGTGATCTGGAAGGTGGTGCCGGCGCCCGGCGTGCTGGCCACGGAGAGCCGGCCGCCTACCGCGCGCACGACGTGCAGGCTTTCGTAAACGCCCATGCCCATGCCGGCCTTGCCCTTGGTGGTCGCGAAGGGCTTGAACAGCTGGTGCTGGACGAAGTCTTCGCTCATGCCACAGCCGGTGTCGGCGATTTGCAGCAGCGCCTGATCGGCGGCGCGCGACAACTCCACCCGGATACTGCCGTCCTGCGGCGTCGCGTCCTGGGCGTTCTGCAGCAGATGTTCGAGAACCGCGACCAGCCGCTCGGGCGCGGCCTGAATGGGCAGATGGTCGGCGGTGCTGACGAGCACCGGACGCGGCGAACGCGACTGCACCTGCTGCACGGCGGTGGCGGTCAGCGCGACCAGATCGCAGGCCTCGTTGGCGCTCTGCCCGGGCGCCTGCCGGAACGCGGCCAGCACCCGCGAGAGTCTGGTCGTTGCGTCCGCCACGGTGCGCAGGGCGTCATCCACAAAGGCGGGGTTATGCCGGTGACGCTCGGCATTACGGCCGACCAGGGCGAGTTGCGCGAGCACGTTCTTGAGGTCGTGGACCAGAAACGCCGAGAGGCGATTGAAAGCCTCGAACTGGCGCGCTTCGGCCAGCGCATCGGTCGCCCGGAGGAGCGCGAGATAGCCTGCGGCCTGACGGGCCATGGTGCGCAGCAGGTCCTGATCTTCAGCGGTAAACGGCGTGGGACTGCGCCGCTCGCCCAGCACCACCAGCGCCAGCAACTCGCCCTGATGCACCAGCGGCACCAGCGCCCAGGCGCGCGGCAGTTCAAGCAGCCAGCCGGGCCACAGCGCGTGCTCGTCCAGCGTGGCCCGGGCGGCCAGCGGGGCCATCGCCAGTGGCCGATCGTCGCGGGTGAACTGCACGATCAACGGATGATCCTGCGGCAGGACGGCGGCGGCCGGCGGCGTCATGACCCACGCCGCGTTGCGCTCGTAGCGACCCGTCGCGGTCTGCTGCCACAGCGCCGCGCCGGTGCAGTCGAGCACATCGGCAAAGGCCCGCAGCAGGCCTTCGCGGAAGGCCAGCGGTCGGTCACCCAGCAAGGCAAGGCGCTGGGTGAAGGACGCCCAGGCGTCCTGATAGTCGTGACGTCGGGCGTAGAGATGACGCGCTAGCCATGCGCGCAGCGCCGCGCGCCAGCTGGCTGACGCGAGCAGCGACGCCACGCTCAGCACCGCGATGAACGCGAGCACCACGCGCAGCGCCCCGCCCCAGCTGCCGCCGAAAGCTTTGGCGTAATAGGCGGCGCCCGCCATGAACAGCAGATAGAGCCCGGCGGCCGACAGGGCGGTCACATGAAAGGCCATCTGACGCGAGAGTTGAGGGCCGGCGGCGGCGCTCGGGCGGCGGCCCGCGCCGACCCACAGCAGCGGCACCGCCACCGCGTTAACCAGCCCGCGCGCGGTCCACAAATCCGGATCGAGCGCGCCGAACAAAGCCCCGTCGGCATATAGCAGGAAGTCATACACCCACAGTCCGCCCAGCGCGAAGCAGGTTTGCTTCATCGCCCAGCGCGTGGCATCGCGGGTGTTGCGGTAGAGCTGCTCCACCAGCAACAGGCCGAGCACCGCCAGCAGCATGAAGCCGGTGGGAACCAGCGCAAGCGGCAGCGGCGGCACGCCCGGCAGGCCTTGCGTGAGCAACAGGAGCATAAGCGCGAGCGCGAGGCCGTCGAGCCCGCGCCGCAGGCGGCGGACTCTGCTCGCATAATCGACGTCTGCCACGGCGCCAAGCACCAGACCGCAAACGACGCGGGCCCACACCCAGTCGCGCAGGACTTCTGTCGTCTGCAATAACCATAAGGCATCGATGGCGAGCCACTGGTAATAGCAGGCCACATGCAGCGTCCACCATGCGGCGCTGATCAGCACCGCAGCTTGCATCCACCTGGCACCGGCCTGCGGCGGCTGGCGGCGGCTCAACAAACGCACCGCCAGCGCGCTGAAAGCCAGCGCACCCGCAAGGGCAAACAAGGCGGCAAGCTGGGTCAGCGACATCTAGCGCGCCACCGCATGCCCGCCAGGCGCCGCCCCCGGCTTAGCGCGCACCTTTACCCCACAGGATCACCTGTGCGGTCTGGCACAGGATCATGAAGTCCAGCAGGAGACTGTAGTTCTTTAAGTAGTAGAGGTCGTACTGCAGCTTCTCGCGGGCGTCGTTGGTGGAGGCGCCATAGGGAAAACAGATCTGCGCCCAGCCGGTAATACCGGGCTTCACGCAGTGTCGCAGCGGGTAGTAGGGGATTTCTTGCGTGAGGCTGGCGACAAAGGCGGGGCGTTCGGGGCGCGGGCCGATGAGGCTCATATCGCCGGCGAGCACGTTGAACAGTTGCGGCAGTTCATCGAGTCGGCTCTTGCGCAGGAAGCGTCCCAGACGCGTGACCCGGCGGTCACCCTGCTGCGCCCATACGGCCTGCCCGTTGGCCTCGGCGTCCTGACGCATGCTGCGAAACTTGTAGAGACGAAACACCCGCCCGCCACGCCCTACCCGTTCCTGCACATAAATGACCGGCGCGCCGCTCTCGATCATGATCGCGAGCGATACCAGCAACATCAGCGGCAACGCCGCCAGCAACAAGGTGCCGGCGACCAGCAGATCCAGCGCACGCTTCACAGATCCGCCGCGCACGGCCTGGGTATAGCCGTCGGCAAAAATCAAATCGCCCGCGCCGAGCCCTTCCAGCAATACGCGGCCGCGCTGACGCTCGAGAAACGCGATGTCTTCGGTAACGCGGATGCCCTGCATCTTGCACTCGAGCAGTTCCTGCTCTGGAAAGTCATGCCGTCGGTCATCCAAGGCCACAACGATTTCGCTGGCCGCAAAGCGTCGCGCCAGCGTGACCAGACTTGCGCCCGGAAATACCAGCCGCGCGGCGTTAACCCGCGGGCTCGCCTCACCGTGGCGGACAAACGCCACCAGTTGCACGCCGCGTCGATCGCTGGCGCGCCTGAGTGATTCAATCCGATGCGCCCGCTCGCCGGCGCCCAATACCAGCACCCGGCGAGCGAACAGCCGTTCGTTCGCGCTGGCGCAGAGCAAGCGGTTGCTGGCGATTCCGATCAGCGACAGGGCGCAGGCAAGCGCCAGCGCCACCGCGGAGGTCGGGCCGAGCGGCAACCAGCGCTGCAGCGGCAGGAACAGCAACAGGCCGCCGCAGAGCCCGAGAGCAATTCGCAGCACCAGATCGAGCGGCAGATCGCGCGCGTCGCGCTGATAGCAGCCGGTGGCCGTCAAGCCTGCCAGCATGCACAGCGCGAAGACGACGGCTGCGCTTGAAGAGACGAGCAAGGTGTCAGCGGTGTTCTGGGTCCCCGCAAGCACAATCCACCACAACAGCGCGCTGACCGGCAGCGCGAGCAACAACAGCAGGCCTTCGATAAGCGCGACCCACAGCAAGCCTGCGGGCAGGTAATGGCGAAAGACTCGAAGCATCGGGCTCACCCTCATCGCACCAAAGCGTGGCGCGTTGCGTGGAATGTGGGCGGCATGATGCACACGGCCCCTTCCGGGGCCGTATGAGCGAGGTCATGTTTTACTTCCGCGAGTAGCGCAAAAGCGCGAACGCTTGCGCCAAAAAGCGCGGGGTTTACGGCCGCAAGCGGCCTATTCGACCGTCACCGATTTCGCGAGATTGCGCGGCTGATCGACGTCTGCACCTTTCAGCACAGCAACGTGGTAGGCCAGCATTTGCAGCGGCACGGTGTAGACGATTGGCGCGACGGCGTCGTGCACCGCCGGAATGCCGGTGAGGTGAATTGACGGATGCTCGGGCACCGCAATCTGGCTGTCGCCAAAAATGTAGAGCTGCCCGCCGCGCGCGCGTACCTCCTCGAGATTCGACTTCAGTTTTTCCAGCAAATCGTTGCGCGGCGCGACGGCGATTACCGGCATTTCGTCATCGACCAGCGCCAAGGGGCCGTGTTTGAGTTCGCCCGCCGGGTACGACTCGGCGTGGATGTAGGAGATTTCTTTCAGCTTGAGCGCGCCCTCCATGGCGATCGGGTACATCGCACCGCGCCCGAGATACAGCGCGTGATGCTTGTTGACGAACGCTTCGGCGAGCTTGGCGATGGCGTCATTAAGTTCGAGCGTCGCGTTGATTTTGCCGGGCAGGGATTCAAGCGCGGCGACCAGCTCGCGTTCGGTGGCTTCGCTCATGCCGTGCTGACGGCCCAGCGCGATGGTCAAGAGCATCAGCGCGACCAGCTGGGTGGTGAAGGCTTTGGTCGAGGCGACGCCGATCTCCGGGCCGGCGCGGGTCATGAGCACCAGTTCGGATTCGCGGGTCAACGAGCTTTCCGGCACGTTACAAATCGATAAGGCGTGGGCGAAGCCGCGGCGCCGCGCTTCCCGCAGCGCGGCCAAGGTATCGGCGGTTTCGCCGGACTGGGAAATGGTCACAAACAAGGTGTTATCGCGTACCACCGGGTTGCGATAGCGGAACTCGCTCGCGACCTCCACCGTGCAGGGAATGCCGGCCAGCCCTTCCAGCCAATACTTGGCCACGAGACCGGCGTGGTAACTCGTGCCGCAGGCCACGATGTTGACCTCACGGGTCTGACGGAGAATGGACTCGGCCTGTGGTCCCAGCAGATCGGGCGCCAGCAGGCCGTGCTGAACGCGGCCTTCAAGGGTCTCGGCTACCGCCAACGCCTGGGTAAAAATTTCCTTCAGCATGAAGTGGCGATAGCCAGATTTTTCCACCGCGTCCGGGCTCAGTTGCGAGACCGACTCGGGCCGCTGCACGACCTGCAGATTGGCATCGTAGATGGTGACTTGCTGCCGTCGGATGTCGGCCGTATCGCCGTCTTCCAGAAAAATGAAGCGCTGGGTGACGGGCAGCAGTGCAAACACATCGGAGGCAATGAAGTTCTCACCGATCCCCAGACCGATGACCAACGGACTGCCGCGGCGCGCGGCGATCAGGCGGCCGGGTTCGTTGCTGCACATCACGCCCAGCGCAAACGCGCCTTCCAGCATGGCGGCCGTGGCCTGCACGGCGCCCAAGAGATCCTTACCTTGCGCCAGAAACTGATGCACCTGATTGACCGCCACTTCGGTGTCGGTCTCGGAGCTGAACTCATAGCCCGCAGCGCGCAGTTTTTCGCGCAATTCGCCGTGATTTTCGATGATGCCGTTGTGAACCAGCGCCACCGTTTCGCGCGCCATGTGCGGATGCGCGTTGTGCGTGCTGGGCGCGCCGTGCGTGGCCCAGCGCGTGTGCGCGATGCCCAGCGTGCCGTCCAGCGGGTTGGTGTTGAGTACGGCCTCAAGGCCCGCGACTTTGCCCAGCACACGCTGCCGCTCGATCGCATTGCCCTGTCCCAGCACCGCCATGCCGGCGGAGTCATAGCCCCGGTATTCGAGACGTTTCAGCCCTTCGAGCAGGATGGGGGCCACAAATCGCTGGGCCACAGCGCCGACAATTCCGCACATAATGGGTAGACCCCAAATTAAAACTTGGGGCCGAGTATAACCAAGCCACCCAATCGCCTGTATTGCGCCGAAGCGGGTGCGTGAACTGCTAGCGCGGCAGCGCCTGCTGCAGCCACAAACGACCTTTGGTGATCTGATTGGGCGTCAGGCTGTCGCCCATCACCGCAAGATAGGCTTTCGCGCGCGGATTGCCGCCCTGATCGGCACGCTCGAACCAGGCATAGGCGCGCATAAAGTCCTGCGCACCGCCCAGCCCGCGCAGATAGAGCATCGCGATATTGCATTGGGCATTCAGGTCGTTTTTGAGCGCTGCAGACTCGAACCAGCGACGCGCAACGGCGAAGTCGCGCGGCACGCCAGCGCCGAGGTAGTACTGCACCCCGAGCAGGTTCATGGCCTGCGCGTCGCCCGCACCGGCGGCGGTTTCAGCGAGTTTTAATGACTTGGAGAAATGACCGGCATCGAATGCCGCACGGGGGTCGCTCAGGTCACCGCAGGCGACGAGACTTGCGACCAGAGCGCAACCCAGCAAGGCCGCCCTGCTGCTCCTGCCCAGGGGGAGGCGGAGCCGAAAGGAAAAGTCTGATTGGTCGGGGCGGCGAGATTCGAACTCGCGACCCCCGCAACCCCATTGCGGTGCGCTACCAGGCTGCGCTACGCCCCGACGACAGACAACTCCTGAGACCCTTGCCGTTAGCAGGGGCCGCAATTCCAAAACTTTGCAGATGAGCGAAGAAACCCGATGCACTGTGGCGTTCCGGGTCGTCGCACCGATCACCGGCGGAGGATATCAAGCACCTCTTCGAGTTCGATCCGCAGCTGCCGCACGATTTGCTGGCTCATGCTGGAATCGGCTTTCACTTCATCGCCCGCCAGTCGCTGTCGGGCGCCGCCAATAGTAAACCCATGCTCGTACAGGAGGCTACGGATTTGGCGGATAAGAATGACGTCCTGTCGCTGATAGTACCGGCGATTCCCGCGCCGCTTGATCGGCTTGAGCTGCGGAAACTCCTGCTCCCAGTAGCGAAGCACGTGCGGCTTGACCGCGCACAGTTCGCTCACCTCACCGATAGTGAAGTAGCGCTTGCCAGGAATAACGGGCAGTTCGTTATTGTTCGATATTTCCAGCATAGGCTTCTACTCGGGCTTTGAGTTTCTGACCGGGTCTGAAAGTCACCACGCGACGGGCGGAGATGGGGATCTCCTGCCCGGTCTTGGGATTACGGCCCGGTCGCTGATTTTTATTCCTGAGATCGAAATTGCCGAAGCCCGACAGTTTGACCTGCTGGCCTTGCTCCAGAGAAAAGCGGATTTCCTCAAAAAAAGCTTCAACCAGTTCCTTGGCTTCCCGCTTGTTCAAACCCAGATCGTCAAACAGGCGTTCCGCCATATCAGCTTTGGTCAATGCCATGGCTATTTCCTCAACGCTCCACCGACTTCACTGGCCAAAGCAGCGAGCGTAGCGGCAATAGCCTGCTCGATCTCAGGTTCGTTAAGGGTGCTGGATGAGGCTTGGAAAAGCAAGCCTAGGGCCAGACTTTTTTTGCCCGAATCAATGCCTTGCCCCTGATAAACATCAAACAACTGCAAGTCTCGCAGGTGCGGTCCGGCGGCTCCTCGAACGACCGCTAGCACCTGCCCGGCAGACACCGTGTGGTCCACCAGTACGGCCAGATCGCGACGGGTAGAGGGGAATCTGGACAGCGGCTTGAAGGCCGGCGTCGTGGGGGCTTTCAGGGCCTCCAGATAGATTTCGAACACCAGCGGACTGATTTCCAGGTCCAGCAGTTTGCACATGCGCGGATGCAGGCGCCCGAGAACACCCAGCACCTGCCCGTCGCGCATCAACATCGCGCTCTGGCCGGGATGCAGGGCCACATGCTCGCAGGGAACGAATTGCGGCACGCGCTCGCCGAGCGCCCCGAGCACCGCGGTGACATCTTGCTTCAGATCATAAAAATCAAATTCGCGCCCATCGCCGCCCCACTGGTCCGGCAGTACCCGGCCGCAGACCACCCCGGCCAGCGCAGTTTCCTGCGCGAGTTCGGCGGCTCCACGGTTAAACCGCATGCCGAACTCAAACAGGCGCACATCGCTGTGTTGCCGGTTGCGGTTGGCAGCAAGCGCACTCAGCAACCCGGGTAGCAGCGAGGGCCGCATGGCGGCCATGTCCTTGGCGATAGGATTTTGCAGCAGGATGGGCGTCTGTGCCGGCGCGAAGGCCAGCGCTAAAGATTCCGCGATGAAACTGTAGGTCACGGCTTCAAAATAGCCCCGATCGACCAGCACGCTCCGGGCCGCTTCCGTCAGGTCTGCGGTCGCCGGTAGCGCCAGCTGCAGCGCCGCGGTGGGCATGGTGGCAGGCAGCTGGTCGTAGCCGACGATGCGCGCGATTTCTTCGACCAGGTCGACTTCACGGGTCAGGTCCGAACGCCACGACGGTGCCTCGACGGACCAGTGGTCAACCGCTTCGGTGACCGTCATCCCCAGCCGCTCGAAAATCTCGCGCGCCAGTGCCGGCGCTACGTCCATTCCCAACAGGCCACGGATGCGGGCCGGCCGGAACCGGATCACGCTGCCCCGCGACTGGTGCGCGTCAAGCGTCACGTCCACGAGCGGGCCGGGTAAGGCGCCGCAGAGTTCTACCAGTAAGGCGGTGGCCCGCTCGATAGCCTGCGCCTGCAGGGCCGGATCCACGCCCCGCTCAAAGCGATGCGCCGCGTCGGTATGGCGGTTCAGTCGGCGCGCCGAGCGCGCCAGACGGATGGGGTCAAACCAGGCGCTTTCGAGCAGGATTGATTGCGTCGCCGGTGTCACGCTACTCGCCATGCCACCCATCACGCCGGCCAGCGCGATTGCGCCCTCGTCGTCCGCAATGACCAGCGATTCTGCGTCCAGCGTGACGGTGGAGCCATCAAGCAGCTCGAGTTGCTCACCGTCAGCGGCGAGCCTGACGTTGATGTTCCCGCGCAAGCTGGCCAGATCGAACGCGTGCATCGGCTGACCGAGCTCCAGCATCACATAGTTGGTGACGTCGACCACAAGGTTGATTGGCCGCACGCCGCAGCGACGCAGGCGCTCGCTCATCCAACTCGGCGTGGGCGTGGCGAGCGAGATGTTCGTCACCACCCGCCCCGCGTAGCGGGAGCAGTGCTGGGGCGCGCTGAGCTGGACCGCGCGGGCGTCCGCATGCGCTGCCGGCACCTGCTCGCCCGGCGCCTTGCTTAGCGCGGTCCTCAGCAGCACGGACAGTTCGCGCGCGATGCCCAGCAACGACAGGCAGTCGCCCCGATTGGGGGTCAGCCCGACCTCGAAGACCAGATCATCGAGACCCAGATACTCGTAAACCGAAGCGCCGAGAGGTGCATCGGCTGGCAGTTCGAGCAAGCCACCAGCGTCGTCGCTGATGCCGAGTTCGGCCGCAGAGCAGAGCATCCCGCTGGAACGCACCCCTCTGATCGCGGTTTCTACGATGGCCTTGCCGTCGGGCAGTTGGGTTCCGGGCATGACATAGGGATAGCAACGGCCGGCGCTCACGTTGGGCGCGCCACATACGACTTGAGCAGGGGCAGTCCCGCCAAAGCTGACGCGGCAGACTTTCAGCCGATCAGAATCCGGATGCGCATCAACGGTCTCGACCCGTGCGATCAGCGCGTCCTGTCGGGGTGCAACCGGCGCGACATCGTCCACTTCGAGCCCGGCCATGGTAAGCGTTGCGGCCAGTTCGTCCGGGCCTACCCGGATTGGCATCCACTCGCCGAGCCATTCAGTCGTAAATTTCATTGCGATATCGCTATCAAGCCGGTTGTGTTGGAGGCTTCAGGCAAACTGCTTCAGAAACCCAAGGTCGTTCTCGTAGAAGAGTCGCAGGTCGTTGACGCCATAGCGCAGCATTGCCATGCGCTCTACGCCCAGCCCGAAAGCCAGCCCTTGATACCGCTCGGGGTCGATACCGACATTGCTCAAGACGTTGGGATGGACCATGCCGCAGCCGAGCACTTCGAGCCAGTTCGACACGCCGTGCGCAGAGGGCAGCCGGATGTCGACCTCGGCGGAAGGTTCGGTAAATGGGAAATAAGACGGTCGGAATCTGACTTCCAGCGCATCCTGCTCGAAGAACAAACGCAGGAACTCGTGGAGCAGGCCTTTGAGTTCACTCATCGTCGTGTGCTCGTCGACCAGCAGACCCTCAACCTGATGGAACATCGGCGAATGGGTTTGATCGTAGTCGCAGCGATAGACCCGGCCCGGCGCAATCACGCGCAGCGGTGGCTTTTGCTTCAGCATCGTCCGAATCTGAACCGGCGAGGTATGCGTGCGCAGCAGCAGGCCATCGGGGAAATAAAAGGTGTCGTGCATGGCACGCGCCGGATGATGCCCCGGAATATTCAGCGCTTCGAAATTGTTGAAATCGTTCTCGATTTCTGGCCCGGTCACCACTTCGAAGCCGGCCCGACGAAAAATGCCGGTGATCCGCTCAAGCGCCAGCGTGACGGGGTGCCGTCCACCGGGCACGGTGCCCCGCCCCGGGAGCGAAATGTCGATGGCACTGGCGCCGAGGGCGTCCTGCAAGGCGGCCTCTTCGAGTAGCGCTTTGCGGGTGGAAAGCGCCTCGTTCAGGCCGTCACGGACTTCGTTCAGCACTTTACCGGCGACCCGGCGCTCGGCCTCATCCAGTCGCCCCAAGGCCTTAAGGGCTTCCGTCAGCAGACCTTTTTTGCCCAGCCATTTGACCCGCGCGGCGTCGAGCGCCTGCAGGTCGTTTGTGGCAGCAATGTCGGCCAGTCCATCACTCAGCAAGGTATGCGGGGCGGTCATGGTGATTTCTTTTTGCGGATCGTCAGAAAGCGAAACGGGGTCGATTGACCCCGTTTCCCATCATCAAGGCTAAGTGCCGACGGCGATCAGGCAGCCAACGCAGCCTTCGCCTGCGCCGCAAGTGCGGCGAACGCCTCCGGCTCATGCACGGCCAGATCGGCGAGCACCTTGCGGTCGATCTCAATGGATGCACGCGCCAGACCGTTGATGAAACGACCGTAGCTGATGCCGTGCTGCCGGGCGGCGGCGTTAATACGCACGATCCACAGCGCGCGGAATTCCCGCTTCCGCTGCTTGCGGTCGCGATAGGCGTATTGGCCGGCTTTGGTAACCGCCTGGGTGGCTACCCGATAGACATTTTTCCGGCGGCCATAGTAACCCTTGGCGCGATCCAGAACCTTTTTGTGCCGCGCGTGGGCAATCGTACCGCGTTTGACTCGAGCCATTTTTCTGTTTCCGGCTTAGGGGGATTATAGGGCGGGGAGCATGCGCTCAACGCTGTACTGGTCTACAGCAGCAACCATGGAGTTGCCGCGCAGCTGGCGTTTCCGCTTGGCGCTTTTCTTGGTCAGGATGTGGTTCTTGAACGACTGACGCCGCTTGAACCGTCCCGAACCGGTCTTGGCGAAGCGCTTGGCAGCGCCGCGATTGGTTCTCAACTTAGGCATAAAACCCGTCCTCTTACTAAATCAATGACGCTTAGGCGCCACTAGCATGACCATCTGGCGGCCTTCCATCCTCGCGTACTGCTCGATAACCGCCAGCACGCCTAAATCGGCTTCCACCCGCCGCAACATCTGCACGCCCAGTTCCTGATGGGCCATTTCGCGCCCGCGGAACCGCAACGTGATCTTGACCTTGTCGCCCTCCTCAAGAAAACGCTTGATATTGCGCATCTTGATATCGTAATCGCCGTCATCCGTTCCGGGCCGAAGCTTGATTTCCTTGATCTGGATCTGCTTCTGCTTTTTCTTCGCCGCGTGTTTCTTCTTGTTCTGCTCGAACAGGAATTTTCCGACATCCATTACCCGGACGACGGGCGGTTCAGCATTGGGAACGATTTCGACCAGGTCCATTTCGTTTTCAACCGCCTGACGCTTGGCTTCAGACAGCGGGACCACGCCGACATTTTCACCATCCGCAGCGATCAGTCGAACGTGCGTAGCGGTGATTTCGTCGTTGATGCGATTCTTTTTCTCGGCAGCGATCGGTCAGTCCTCCATCAATTGATAGTGCGTGCAGCAATCTCTTTGTTTAGCAGCAGGGCGAACTCATCGATTGAAAGTACGCCGAGGTCTTCACCGCGACGACTCCGTACAGCTACGGTTCTGAGTTCGACTTCCCGATCACCCACGACGAGAAGGTAGGGGGTGCGCTTGAGAGTGTGGTCGCGAATCTTAAGGCCGATTTTCTCGTTTCTCAAGTCTGAATCTGCGCGGAATCCTTGATTTTGCAGGATTTCCGCAACTTCGCTGGCGTAGGCCGCCTGCCGCTCCGAAATATTGGCGACGACGGCCTGACAGGGCGCCAGCCAAACGGGCAGGGACCCGCTGAAATGTTCGATCAGAATGCCGATGAAGCGCTCCATCGAGCCAAGGATCGCCCGATGCAGCATCACTGGCACGCGGCGCGAATTGTCGTCGGCGACAAACTCGGCGCCGAGGCGGTCGGGCATCGAAAAGTCGAGCTGGATGGTGCCGCATTGCCAGACCCGACCAATGCTGTCGCGTAGCGAAAACTCAATTTTCGGGCCGTAAAACGCCCCTTCACCGGGTTGGAGGTCCCACGCGAGGCCTTTGCTGTTCAGAGCCTCGGTCAGTGCCGCTTCGGATTTGTCCCAGGTCGCTTCGCTCCCTACCCGCTTGGCTGGGCGCGTTGAAAGCTTGATCTGCAGATCGGTAAACCCGAAGTCCTGATAGACCTCTTGCAGCAGGTCGATGAAGGCCGACACCTCATCCTGAATCTGCTCTTCCATACAGAAGATATGGCCATCGTCCTGGGTGAAGGCCCTGACGCGCATGAGCCCGTGCAAAGCGCCCGAGGGTTCATTCCGGTGACAGGAGCCGAATTCGGCCAGACGCAACGGCAGGTCGCGATAGCTTTTTATGCCCTGGTTATAAATCTGGACATGGCCCGGGCAGTTCATCGGCTTGACCGCGTATTCGCGGGATTCGGACTCCGTCGTGAACATGTTCTCGTGGAAGTTTTCCCAGTGGCCTGACTTGCGCCAGAGGTTGGCATCCAGAATCAGCGGGCAGCGCACTTCGTGGTAGCCCTTGCGCGCCAGCAGGTCGCGCATATAGCGCTCGATTTGTTGCCAGACGGTCCAGCCCCGCGGATGCCAGAACACCATGCCGGGCGCTTCTTCCTGAAAGTGGAAGAGATCCAGTTGCCGCCCGAGCCGACGATGGTCGCGCTTCTCGGCTTCCTCGAGACGGTGGAGGTATGCCGCCAAGGCCTTTGGATCGGCCCAGGCGGTGCCATAGATCCGCTGCAGCATTTCGTTTTTGGCATCACCCCGCCAGTACGCGCCCGCGATCTTCATCAGCTTGAACGCGCGCAGATGCGCGGTATTTGGCACATGAGGGCCGCGGCAGAGGTCGGTGAATTCGCCCTGAGAATAAAGCGAGATGTCTTCGTTGGCCGGAATCGACTGGATGATTTCGGCTTTGTAGTGCTCACCGAGCTGCTGGAAGTAGCTGACCGCGTCGTCGCGCGGCATCAGGCGACGGCTCACGGGCTGCGCCGCGGTGGCGAGCTCGGTCATTTTTTGTTCGATGCGCGCGAGGTCGTCGGGGGTAAACGGCCGCTCGTAGGCAAAGTCGTAATAGAAACCATCCTCCACGACCGGGCCGATGGTGACCTGAGCAGAAGGGAAAAGCAGTTTCACCGCCTGCGCGAGCAGGTGCGCCGTACTGTGGCGGATGACTTCAAGTCCCGCCGGATCCTTGGCAGTGATGATGCTAAGCGCGACATCGGAGGTGATTTCGTGTGAGAGGTCGACCTCACGCCCGTCGACCCGGCCAGCGAGAGCGGCCTTGGCCAGCCCCGCGCCAATCGATTCAGCGACCTGCAAGACCGTGACGGGATGTCCGAAAGATTTTTCGGCGCCATCGGGAAGCGTGATTACCGGCATGTCTTTTCTCCGTGGCCTCTACGAGCGGCCATCTGGATTTTTGCTCGCGCCGGTGGCGCGGCAATGAATCATCAAGGGCTGAATAACGAATGGTAGGCGCGATTGGACTCGAACCAACGACCCCCACCATGTCAAGGTGGTGCTCTAACCAGCTGAGCTACGCGCCTAGGGTCTCGAAGGGCACGAAGCGTAGCCGAATCGGGCGCGCTGTGCCAGAGGCCAGCGGCAGGAAAATTCACGCCGGACGCATCTCCAGGTAGCGACTCTTGATAAACGCGATTTCATCGCGGATACGAGCAGCGTCTTCAAATTGCAGATCCCGCGCGCGGGCATGCATGTCCTGCTCAAGCTTGCGGATTCGCGTTGCCAGTTGCTCGGGAGAGAGCCCACCATAATTTGCGACCTGCTCCGCCGCCTGTCGCGCGGTTCTGGACCGACCGGCACCGGGCGCCGTGTAGGCGCCCTCCATCACGTCAGCAATGCCCTTCTTGATTCCCTTGGGCGTAATGCCGTGCTCGGCGTTGTACGCCAACTGGGTCTCACGGCGGCGGGTCATCTCGTCCAACGCGCGCCGCATCGACCCCGTGATGCTGTCAGCGTACAGAATCGCGCGGCCATCGATGTTCCGCGCCGCCCGCCCCACGGTCTGGATGAGCGAGCGGTCAGACCGCAAAAATCCTTCCTTGTCCGCATCCAGCACGGCCACCAGCGCGACTTCCGGGAGGTCCAGCCCTTCGCGCAGCAGGTTGATGCCGACCAGCACATCGAAAGTACCCAGCCGCAGGTCGCGCAGAATTTCGACCCGCTCGACGGTGTCGATGTCGGAGTGCAAATAACGCACTTTCACGCCGTGCTCGCCGAGATAGTCGGTCAGGTCTTCGGACATCCGTTTGGTCAGCGTCGTGACCAGTACCCGTGCGCCAGTGCCGACGGTGCGCGTGATTTCCGACAACAAATCGTCGACCTGGGTCGACGCCGGCCGGATTTCGACCTCGGGGTCGACGAGGCCTGTGGGACGCACGACCAGCTCAATGACTTTACCCGTGTGCTGGTCTTCGTAAGGCCCCGGCGTGGCAGAAACAAAAATTGTCTGCGGCGAGATCTGCTCCCATTCGTCAAAGCGGAGCGGGCGATTATCGAGCGCGCACGGCAGCCGAAAGCCGTAGTTGACGAGATTTTCCTTGCGCGCGCGGTCGCCCCGATACATGCCGCCAAGCTGCGGAATGGTCACGTGGCTTTCGTCGACCACCAGCAACGCATTGGCCGGCAAGTAATCGAAGAGGGTCGGCGGCGGCTCGCCGGGTTGTCGCCCGGAAAGATGGCGGGAGTAATTTTCGATGCCATTGCAGTACCCGATCTCGATCATCATTTCGATGTCGTAGCGGGTGCGCTGCTCAAGCCGCTGCGCCTCAACCAGTTTGTCCTGCTTGCGCAGCTCATCGAGGCGGTCGCGCAGTTCCTGTTTGATCACTTCAACGGCTTCAAGCACGCGCTCGCGACTCGTTACATAGTGCGATTTCGGGTAGATGGTCAGCCGCGGCACCGGCCTTAGCAGTTCGCCGGTCAAGGGATCGAAAAACGACAGCGCCTCGACTTCATCATCGAATAACTGGATGCGAACGGCCTCGCGCTCGGATTCGGCAGGAAAGACATCAATGACCTCGCCGCGCACGCGATAGTTACCGCGGCCGAGTTCAATATCGTTGCGAACGTACTGGAGCTCGGTCAGACGACGCAGGATCTGCCGCTGATCGATCCGGTCGCCCCGTTTGAGATGCAGCACCATGGAATGGTACTCACCCGGATCGCCAAGGCCGTAAATCGCCGACACGGTCGCGACGATGACAGTATCCGGCCGCTCGAGCAGCGCCTTGGTGGCCGACAAGCGCATCTGCTCGATGTGATCGTTAATCGACGCGTCTTTTTCGATGTAGGTGTCCGACGCCGGCACATAGGCCTCGGGCTGGTAGTAGTCGTAGTAGGAGACGAAATACTCCACCGCGTTCTCGGGGAAAAATTCGCGCATTTCCCCGTATAACTGGGCCGCCAGCGTTTTGTTGGGCGCCAACACGATGGTCGGCCTTTGAACGGTCGCAATGACGTTGGCGATGCTGAAGGTTTTACCCGATCCCGTCACGCCGAGTAGCGTTTGATGGGCGAGGCCATCGGCCAAACCTTCGAGCAGTTGCTTGATGGCTTCAGGCTGCCCGCCGGCAGGCTTGAAGGGCGAGTGCAACACAAATCTGTTTTCCATCTTTCAAGCATGACCGGCAGAAGAGATAGCGTCGAGCCTCACCGCGCCTGCGTGCAGCGACCGCCTCGATGGGCGCCGGTCGGCTGAGGCTTTGAAAAAACAGTCTTCAGTTTCATTGACCGCCCCTACCGGGGTATGTACGATTGCCGCCTCCCAAGCACTCCCCGGTAGCTCAGTCGGTAGAGCAAGTGACTGTTAATCACTGGGTCGGCGGTTCGAGTCCGTCCCGGGGAGCCATTTTTACAATGGCAGGTGCTTTTCCCTCAGGCCGCTCCCGGCGTGCCTCCCGTAGCCGGCATTGTCCGTAGGTGCACATCCCGCTGCGGGAACGGAATTTCGATGCCCTCAGCCGCAAAGACCTCGTAAATCCGCCGGTTCAACTCGTGCCGCAGGTCGAGTCTGTGCGGCATCTCGCGCGCATACACCTGTAGTTCGATCAGAAGCGCGCTATCCCCAAAGCTTTGGAAGACCGCCCCGGGCGCAGGTTCGCGCAGCACCTTCTCGTGCGCGTTCGCGATGCCAAGCAGAAGTCCCAGCGCCTTTTCGACGTTGGTGCCGTAGGCAATGCCAACCGGAATGACCAACCGCGTCACCGAATCGGTCAGCGTCCAGTTCACGAAACGCTCCGTAATGAAATTACGGTTGGGCACGATGATTTCGCGATTATCGGCATCCGCAATCGTGGTCGCGCGGATCTGAATCCGCGCGACCCGCCCGGATAAATCACCAATCGTCACGAAGTCGCCCACCCGAATCGGTCGCTCAAACAGCAGAATGAGCCCGGAAATAAAATTGGCGAAAATTTCCTGCAAGCCAAAACCCAGACCAACACCCAATGCCGCAACCAGCCACTGAACCTGCGACCAGCGCAATCCGAGCGTGCTGAGCGTGAGGCTGAAGCCCACGGCGGCGATGACATAGCGCACCAGCATGTTGACCGCATAGCGGCTACCGCGATGCATCGGAAAGCGTCGTAGGACGGCGATCTCGAGGAGGCTCGGCATGTTGCGCGCAGCCAGCACGCTTACGGTTGCAATCAGCCCCGCGAGTACCGCGCTGGCCAGCGTGATCGGCGCCCCATGCAAAATACCGGTGCCATCCTTCACCTGAACTTCCCACAGCGTGACCTGCTCCAGCGCACCCAATGCGGGCAGGACTTCCCGCCAGATGCCGAACAGACCCACCGCAGCTGACCATCCCACGAGATTGCGAAAAATCAGGCGCGACTGGGCGCTCATGGTCGCCAGGTCGGGCGTGTAGGTCGGGCTTCTTCGCCCTGCCTCCTGCGTATCCGCACTGCCGTGGGCGTCGGCGTCGAGTTCCGGGCTCATCGTGCTTTGCGCGAGCGTTAGCCAGCGCAAGGCCAACTGGTAAGTAACAACCGCCGCGAGCACGAGCACCGCCGTCTGCAGCCCGTAGGCACTGAGTGCCAGTGCGGCGTACTGGTAGCCGAGCACGCTTAACACGCAGAGGAGAACAGGGGTGACCCAGGCGGCTACCGCACAGGCACGCCACCACGAGGACAGGACAAACGCGCGCGGTCCGGTCGACAGGGTTTGCTGCAAAACGCCCTGTCGACGTAAGGCCCAAATGAGAAAACCCGCGAAAGCTGCCATCGCGAGCATGAAGGCGAGTCGCCGCAGGCTGGCGTAAAAGGCCGGGTTACCGCTCCACTCGAAATTGCTGGCGATGGCATACGCCGGCACAAATACCCACATGAGCTGGACCCAGCGCCTGCGCACTGCCCGCACGGCAACGGCCGGCCAGCCGAAATGAGCGACGGTCACCCCGTCCGGCGCCAGCATCTCCGACACCGTGCGCATCCCCCACATCAGCCACGCCATGCTGGCCACCACCTGCCCGACCGCAACCGAAAACTCTGCGCTGGTAAATGCGCTCAGCAACAACCGCGAAACGGCGAGCAACAGCAGCGGCGCGGGCAGCGCCAGCGCGCCGGCCACCAGCAGGGAAAAAATGGCATTCCGCAGTCGATCGCTGACCGGCGCGCTGGCCTGCGCTGCGAGCGCCGCGCGGCGCTGGCGCAAACCCCGACGAGCGCGGTAGGCGAACACGGCACATAAGCCAAGCGCGAGCACCGGCAACCCGCCAAGCCGCGCCCCCTGATACAGGTCGGTGGCCAGCTGCTGCCAGATTGCAGCGCGCGCGGACCATTCAACTGCCGCCACGAGTTCCCGAAAAAATTGCGGGGACACCGGCGCGGCGTTCGGCAACCACAGCAGGCGCTCATCGAGGAAGGTCCGGAAGTCCCCGACGACGCCCACGTATTGCTGCAATTCAAAATCTGCCGCGTCCAGCACGCGCCGTGCACTGGTCTGGGTTTCATCGAGCCGTTCCAGCAACTCGATTTGATCTTTCAATAAGCCGGCGGCGCGGCTCGCTGACGCGGCGTCGAGTGCCGCTTCGTCGCCCGGTCGCGCCGTCGGCGCCAAGGCTTCACGAGCCGCCAGCAGTTGCTCGTCAATTTCAATGCGTTGAAGACCGACTAGCGCGAGCTTTTCAGCACTCTGGTGGGCGGCTCGCTCCAAGGCGCGGGCCTCGGGCAGTTCACGCCGCTGATCGACCAGCAAGCGACCCAGATTGGCCGAACTGCCCGCAAGTTGAACCCGCTGCCTGGCGCGGTCGAAGGCCATGCCCAGCTCGCGTCGGGCCCGGCTGTAGCGCGTCCGCATGTCGACGGCGCGGGCCTGCTCATCAAGCATGTCCGACAGCAACTTGCCAAACCGGACATTGTCGGCGGCCAGCCGCCGGATGGTCGGCGGCGCCTGAGTCGCTTCCTCCAGCGCGCGGCCGGCGTCCTCCTGAATTCGCTTCAGTTCTGCCGTGCGCAGTTCAAGCAAACGGGTCTCGAAAAAACTGACGTTGCCCGCCACGCTCGACAGTCGGGCGTCGGTGATCCTGCGCTCGAGTTCATTTATTTCGACACTGACGCCGTGGCTCATCTGCTCCGCATTCAAGGCGTCCAGTTCGGCCTGACGCGCGGCAAATTCGGCTTCGAGGCTGGCCCGTCGCGCCTTCAGAACCCCCGAGGTTTCCACGCCCTGAACTTCACCGAGTTCCAGTTCGATGGCCGCAATCCGGCCCGCGGCCTCCGATTTGAGCTGGGAAATTTCGGCCGGCCGCGCGGCCAGCGAGCGTGCCCGCTGGTCGATGGCATTCAGCCTTGTCTCGAGCGCTGAGCGCTCGTTGAGCGCGGTTTCCATCGCGCGCTGGAGTTCGACTGCCGACATCGCCAGACGCTCGGCTTCCGGATGGACCGCGCCCGCTGCACGGGTCACGCGAGCAAGTTCATTCTGCAGACGGCGCAAAATGCCTGATGCGGTGTCGAGGATTTGCGCGCTGCGCGCGGCATCGGCGCGATGCGCGGCGGCGGTTTCGAGCGATGATTTAGCCTGCTGCCACAGGCTTAAGCCCGAATCGCGGGCGGGACTGCCGGCCGGTCGTTTTTCAATTTCCTCCAGATTGGCCGTCACTTCTGCCAGACTGGGCTCGGCCAGCGCGTATCGGGCCAGCACCGAGCACATCAATAAAACGAAAATTCGCGCAGAAGATCTCATGTGGACAGCGCCGCACTCCAGAACAGACGCCGGGGAGTCTAGCAGCCAAGTCGAGCCGTCAGTGGCGCCGGCCGGGATGTGCGGCTTTCTGCGGTTGCCGGCTCGACACGCACTGGCGCTGATCTGGGCCCTCGGCTGGTGGCTGAGCAGCGCCAGCGCCGCCGCCATGGACTTCATTCACTTCTTACCACCGCCCTTTCTGGACGGCCCCAGCGTTTCGCGTGCCGCACTCGGCGCCACCTATTTGTACCGCGGCCGGGACCAGTTCGCCGGCACCGAATTGCGCATCACCGTCGCCCGCCAGCCCCCCGAGATGGCCAATCCCGCACCGCTGTCGGCGTCGGCGTGTCTCGAGATATTTGAGGCCGAACTGAAACGCCAGCACCCGGATTTATTTGCCTTGCCGACCGCGTTGCGGCTACGCGTGGGGCCGGACGAATTCAGCCAGATTCGCTGGAGTCGCCGACAGCATGGGGCGGTCGTCACCGGCGTTTTGGCCTGCGGCGTGCACCGGGATTACTTTGTCGCCATCAACTATGGCGCGACCAGCGCGCTTGCCCTCAAGCTATTCCCCGTCATCCGGCAACAACTCAGCCGACTTGCTCTCAATTTCTGATCCCTCAGCGCACGGACACCCCGCCGATGAAACAATCGTACCGATACTTTGATTTCGTCATGGCAGGCTTCGTGGCCGTGCTGCTGTGCTCCAACCTGATCGGCCCGGCCAAGGTCTGCGAAATCCCGCTGCCCTTGCTGGGCACCGCGCTCGTGTTCGGCGCGGGCAATCTTTTCTTCCCCATCAGCTACATTTTTGGCGACGTGCTGACCGAAGTGTATGGCTATGCCCGCGCCCGCCGCGTGATCTGGGCAGGCTTCGGCGCCATGGTTTTCGCCAGCATCATGTCTGCCATCGTCGTGGGCCTGCCCGCCAGCAAGGCAGAGTCCTTTAATGTCGTGCTGCAACCGGCGTTGGAGACGGTATTCGGCGGCACCGCGCGCATCGTCTGTGCGTCGATGCTGGCGTTCTGGGTTGGCGATTTCGTCAACTCCTACGTGCTGGCCCGCATGAAGGTGCTCACCAACGGCCGCTGGCTGTGGAGTCGCACGATAGGCTCGACCGTGGTCGGGCAGGCGGTCGATAGCCTGGTGTTCTACCCCGTGGCGTTCTTCGGGATCTGGGAAACGGAGACCCTCTTCCGGGTGCTCGTGTTCAACTGGCTGTTCAAGATCAGCGTCGAGGTGTTGATGACGCCGTTGACCTATCTGGTGGTGAACTGGTTGAAACGGGAGGAAGGCGAGGATTTCTTCGACCGGGAAACCGATTTCACGCCCTTCTCGCTGAAAAACTGAAGGCCAGCCTCAGGCAAGCAATTGGTCCCGACGGCTCGCCGCCAGTCTGACCACTTGCTCGGGCGGCAGCGCTGCGGGCAACGGAAAGCATTCCCCTGGCCGGGCCACCCGCAGGCCGGCGGCCTTAATGGCCTCGCCCGCCGACGCTGACTCATAGTGATAGGCCACGAGACGCGCGCGCACCTCGGCCGGGTATTCGCCAAGAATGTCCGGCAAGCCTGCATGCGCGGGCGATGCGTGGAGCCCGCAGTCGTGGAATACCGGCTCGCCGCTTGCGGCAAATGCCTGCACCACCTCCGGGATCGGACGGGTATCGCTGCTGAAGAAAAATGAGCCGCCCAAGGCCACACCAAACGCCGCCCGGTGCCCGCTGTGGCGGACCGGAAAGACGCTGAACAAGAGCCCGGCGTGCCAGAACCAGTCACTGACCGGCACCAGCCGGAACGCATCCCAGAAGTTGGCCCCGCCTTCGCTCAACAGGAACGGCGCATTGGCGAGCTTGGCGTGCAGGCCGGCGACCAGATCTGCCGGTACAAACAGCGTGATTTCTCCGCGACGCGTGAAATAAGCCCGATAAAACAACTGCTCGACGCCGCCAATATGGTCCAGATGCAGGTGGCTGATGAACACCGCAGGCGGCAGCTCAACGCCGTATTGCGCCCGAAAATCGTCCAGCGTGCGGGGGCCACAGTCGATCAGCAGCGACGGCTTGCCGTCGCGTTCCAGCACCGCAGAGGCACTGCCGAGTTCAGATGCTCGCGCATTCCCCACGCCCAGAAACCGTAGCGCAAGCGTGGCACTCACCTCAGTCTTGTCGTGCATCGTGAGTCATCGATGTGGGGGAGTCGCCATTATGCACGGCCCGTCCCAGCAGCAGCAGCAAGCCGACCCCCGTTGCGGAACCGAGCAAGCACAACTGGACCAGGCCCGATGCGGCAATCCCCACCGGCGCAGGCACGCCGAGCATCGGCATTACGGTGGCGAACACCAGCTGGAAACTGCCGATGTAGGCCGGCGCGGTGGGCACCAGCGTGCTGAGCGAGGCTGTGCTCATGGCGATGAGCGCGGCCGCCATGCCGATCGGCGCGCCCAGCGCGGCAAACATCATGGCCAAGGCGGCGGCTTCTGCCGCCCAGATGGCGGCTGTAAAGACGAGCAGCGACGTCGCGTTATGCACCCGGACCGCCCTCATCCCAGCCCGCAAATCGCTCAATAAGCGCTGGGCAAGCGGCGGCATACGCACGCTCAATGCGGTGCCGCGCATCAGCCAGACGGCCACGCCGATCACAACACCGACCAACACGCCGGCTTGCATCAGCACACGCCCCAGATCGACCGCTGGATGAGCGGCCGCCGGTGGCTGAAAACAGAACAGGCCAAGCGCCAGACACAACAGGATGGCGGTCAAATCCAGTACGCGCTCGACCACGATCGAGCCGAGAATCACCGTGCGCGACAGGCCTAGCCGCCGCTTTGCCAAATCGGCGCGAAAGATTTCGCCCAGCCGCGCCGGCAACAGGTTGTTCATGGCATAGCCGCAGATCAGTAGCTCTCCGACCGCCGTCCGCCGCACCGGCAAGAGCTCCCTGAGCAGGCTGTGCCAGCGCAGGATGCGCAGACCCATCCCGACCCAATACAGCGCAACGGCCACCAGCACCAAGGGCCAACGGAGACCCTTGATGGCCGCCTGCACATCGGCCAGATCGGTGATACGGAACGCCATCCAGAGCATTCCCAAGCCCAGCCCAATACCAGCCAGCGCCAGCACCCACTGGTGGCGGGTGCCGCTCCTGGCGTGCTTCATGGGAGGCGATATTTCAACAGATACCACAGCGCTTTAACGCCGTCTTTCCAGTTGATTTTTTTGCCTTCGTCGTAGGTTCGGCCGTAGTAGCTGATGCCCATTTCGTAGATACGCCAGCGTCTCGCCAGTGCGACCTGCGCGCTGAACTGCACTTCGAAGCCAAAGTCGTTCGCGGTAATGCTGAGACTCTCCAGCACTTCCCGCGTGAACATTTTGTAGCAGACCTCAATGTCTGACAGGGTCTGGTTATAGAGCAGGTTAAACAGGAAGGAAATCAGGCGATTGGCCATGTAGTGATGGAAATAGAGCGCCCGGTGCGGACGTCCGTAGAAACGTGAGCCGTAGACCACGTCGGCCACCCGTCGCCGACAAATCAGGTCGAGCATCTGCGCCCAGTCTTCCGGGTCGTACTCCAGGTCGGCATCCTGAATAACCACCACATCGCCGCTGGCAGCGCGTAGCCCTGTCTGCAGCGCGCCGCCCTTGCCGCGGTTATGTTCGTGATAGAGCACCCGGAACTGCACGCCCCGCGCGGGGCCAGGCACCAGCGTCAAACCGCCCTCAGGCGAGATGGCCACCGCACACTGCTCTCCCGCCAGTCCGTTCAGATGCTGAACCAACCATTCGCGTGTGCCGTCCTGCGAGCAGTCGTCAACGATGATGATTTCCTTCGCCACATCCGGCACCGCGGCCACGACCCGTTCGAGGCAGGCGGCGATGGTTTCGCGTTCGTTGTAACAGGGGATAAGGACGGTGAGTTTCATATTTCGCTTCGATCCGTGGAGGGGGCTGCCGCGGCAGCGGAATACCGGCCGGCCGACGGGGACGCTAGCCTGCGACTCTCGTTGCCGTCAACCAAAAGAAAAGGGCGCCCGCAGGCGCCCTTCCCTCGGCATTTGCCGCGTGGACGATCAGGCCGTGTAAGCCCGCTCGCCGTGCTCGGCAGTATCCAGACCTTCGCGCTCCTGCTCTTCGCTGACGCGCAGCCCGACGAGCAGATCAACCAGCTTGTAGGAGATGAGCGAAACCACGGCCGACCATACGATCGTCGTCCCCACACCCCACAGCTGCGAGACCATCTGGCCGCTCATGCTGAATTCACCCGCGGTGTTGGCCACGTAGTCGTACCAGCTCTGGCCACCGAGTGACGGCGAGGCAAACACCCCGGTCAGCAAGGCGCCCAGAATACCGCCGACGCAATGCACGCCGAAGACGTCGAGCGAGTCGTCGTAGCCAATGGCGTGCTTCAGCCAGCTAACCGCCCACAGGCAGACCACACCGGCGAGCAGACCAATCGCGATTGAGCCCATCGGACCCACATAACCGCATGCGGGGGTAATCGCCACCAGGCCCGCGATGGCGCCAGACGCGCCGCCGAGCATCGTCGGGGTACCGCGAGTGACCCATTCGACGAACGTCCAGGCGCAAGCTGCGGCGGCAGTCGCGACGAAGGTGTTGACGAACACCATCGCGGCCAGGCCGGTCGATTCCAGGTTGGAGCCTACGTTGAAGCCGAACCAGCCCACCCACAGCAGCGAGGTGCCAATCATGACCATCGGCACGTTGTGCGGCGGCATGGCGGTCTGGCCGTAGCCCAGTCGCTTGCCCAGCATGAGCGCCCCGATGATGCCCGCGATGCCGGCGTTGATGTGCACCACCGTACCGCCTGCGAAGTCGAGCGCGCCCTTCTGGAAGATGAACCCGGCCGTGGCAGTCGCCGCCGCGCCAGCATCGGCATCCGTGTAGGCATCCGGGCCGGCCCAGAACCACACCATGTGGGCGATCGGCAGGTAGGAGAAGGTGAACCACAGCACCATGAACAGCAGCACGGCGCTGAACTTCATGCGTTCGGCGAACGCGCCCACGATCAGGCACGGCGTGATCGCGGCGAACGTGCACTGGAAGGCAATGTAGGCGTACTCGGGGATCATCACGCCCTTGCTCCAGGTGGCAACGACCGACGAGGGCGTTACGCCATTGAGAAAGAGCCGATCAAACCCGCCAAAGAAGGCGTTGCCGCCGGTGAAGGCGATGCTATAGCCGTAGATGCACCACAGCACCGACAGCAAGGAGAAGGTGATGAAAACCTGCATACAGACCGACAGCACGTTCTTCGAGCGGACCATACCGCCGTAGAACAGCGCGAGGCCGGGCACGGCCATCATGAGGACGAGGGCGGTCGACACCATCATCCACGCCGTATCGCCTTTGTCGGGCGTGGGCGGCGCAGCGTCCTGACCGAACGCCATGGTAGATGTCAGGGATAACAGGGCACCGATGACCGGTAGGCCCCATCCTGCGAGGGGGTGCCGGGCGGTGCCGGTTGGCAACGGTCTGCAAGTCATTCGCCGTCTCCTTCAAGCTTAAAAATTCTCGGGTGTTGAGCGGTCGTCAGCCTGCGCTGCCGTACCACGGATCCAGCCCTGCACCGTTCGATTGAAACGGCTACACACTGGTACTCGAGGACTGAACAGCAGCAACCGTGCCATGCGTGTGCAGGTTGCGGTTTTTCAGCGGCGGCGGGTCTTAAGGTCCGACAGCGGCGCAGCACGGCCACGCTTGCCGGCCCGGGGCTGAGCCCCACTGGTGCAACTGCCCCGCAGATGCACCACGAAGGGGCGAATTAAATCTGCGGGGCTATTCAAGCCACCACCGGCGGGACCAGGCTGATGCCCGCATCGCGCGCCCGCTGGTAAATCGCCGTATTCACCGCGTGGCGGGTCTCGAAATGTCGGGTGTTCAGCGTCCAGTAGCGATAGGCAATCGAAATCCCGCCGGCGCCGAAATTGTCGATCCCCACGTGCGGCGCATGCTCAGCCACCACCCCGTCGGTGGCGGCCAGCACCTCGCCAATCAAGGCCACCATGCGCACCGGGTCGTCGACGTAGTCAATGCACAGCGCGGCCTCGACCACGCGGTTGGCGTAGGAGTTGACGTGGACTTCGCCCACAATTTTCTTGTTGGGAATGATGATGTCTTCGCCGTCCTCGTTGCGGAGTCTGGTAACGGCCAGCGTGATGGCCTGCACGACACCTGAGCACTCAAGCACGGTAATGCTGTCGCCCACGCGATACATCCGACCCAGGATAATCGACAGGCCTGCACCGTAGTTTGAGATCGTGCCCTGCAACGCCAGCCCGACGCCCACTGCCGCGCCGCCAACCGCCGCGATCAGCGGGGCAATGCTGATCCCCAGCTTGGCCAGCGCAATCAGCACGAACAGCGCCAGCACGCCCAGACGGCCCAACATGGCAAGTAGTGCTGCCAGCGCGACATCCACGTGCTTGCGCTCACATTGAGCAAGGATCGCCCGGCCTGCCATGCGCGAGACCAGCATGCCCGCCACCAGAATCAACACCGCGCCTAACAGCTGGAAGGAATAGTTCACCAGGAATTCGGTGACCATCACATACACCCGGGAAAGCATGTTCATCTCACCCGTCATTGGTCTCTCCTGACGCAGCATCGGGCCCGCTTCTGCCCCGCGCCCGGCATGGGCGCCAGACAGCATTCAGACAGGCGGCGCGCCGTCAGGCAAGTACAAGGACGAAGGACGCGCTAGGCGGCGGCCGCCCCCCGCAGGAAGCAGCGCCAACTGCCGTAGGCGGTGATGTCTTCAGCGTCGCCGCAGGCCGCCGCTTCGCAGAGAAAGCCTTTAACGCGCGTGCCATCCGCAAGCTGTAGCGTGCCAATGCCCAGCGGCGCCGGCACCCCCGCCAGAAAGCCACCGACCTCGCTCAGCGGCAGGTCCCAGAGTTCAACCTCCACCCCTGCACCGCCAGCCGGGACCTGCACCAGCCCCGGCCGCCGCGGCGGCCCGCCGGCCAGCGCGTACAGCCGGTACTGCGCGGCCGTCCGCGTTGTCCCAACGAAACGCGCCCCGCGGCTGGTCAATTCGTGATTCAGCGGCAGGCCACTCATATGTGCCCCGCACACCGCCAGTCGCAGGGCCGCCGGCTCTGATGCCGGGAGCGGCCGACTACGTCGCGCGCTGGTCGCGCCGAGCGGCAGCCCCAGCGCCGTTTCCAGCTGCTCGGCATAGTCGAGCAGCGCGTGATCCTGAAACGCCCCGGCGAACAGCGTTACGCCACGCGGCAGTCCGCGCGGACAAAACCCTGCCGGCACCGCAATCGCGCTGTAATCCAGCAGGTTCATGAAGTTGGTGTAGTAGCCCAGACGGCTGTTCAGTTCGATTGGCGCTGCCGCCTCCTCGTCCCGCCGATAAATGCTCGGCGCGGTGGGCGTCAGGATGAAATCCAGCGGCGCAAGGATGCGATCAGCCTCGCGTTTCAAGGCGAGCAGGCGGTATTGCGCCTTGAAGGCGTCGACCGCCGATCGCGCCTTGGCCGGCCCGATGATCTGTCGCGTGATCGGAAACAGCGCCTCTGGCTGTGCCTCGATGAAGTCCTCGATCGCGGCATAACGCACAGCCACCCACGGGCCCTCGTAGAGCAGACGCGCCGCCGCCAGCATGGGCGACAAATCAATGTCGCGCGCTTCGCCGCCCAACGCGCACAGCGCGGCAACAGCGCCCTCGAAGCTGGCGCGGGTCGCCGCGTCGCCGAAATACTCCAGCGTCTGCGGCACGCCAAAGACAAACCCGGCGCGCGCCGGTTGACCGTCCTGCGGCGCACGCGAATACAGATCGCTCTCATCCTCGCCCGCGGCCACCGCAAAAACGCGGCGGGCGTCGGTGGCTTCAAGCGTGAAAATCGACACGCAGTCCAGCGTGCGGCAGGCCGGCACCACCCCGCTCGTGCTCAGCACGCCGCGGGTGGGCTTCAGCCCGATCAAATTGTTGAACGCTGCCGGCACGCGGCCAGAGCCCGCGGTATCTGTGCCTAGCGAGAACGTCACCTGCCCGCTCGCCACAGCAACTGCCGAACCCGCGCTCGAGCCGCCCGACAGCCAGTCGGGGTCGAACGCGTTGTGGCAGGCCCCGAAAGGCGAGCGCGATCCCACCAGCCCGGTCGCAAACTGGTCGAGGTTGGTCTTGCCGATCGGAATCGCCCCGGCGGCGACGAGGCGCGCCACCACGCGCGCGGAATGCGTTGGCGTGTAAGCAAATTCAGGACAACCGGCGGTGGTCGGAATGCCGGCCAGATCGATGTTGTCCTTGATGGCAAAGGGCAGACCGAACAGCGGCAAGGTCGCCGGGTCCAGCGTGCGCAGGCGCGCCAGATAGGGCTCGAGTTCATCCCGGCTTAGCACATGGATCCAGATATTGGCCGAGGCCCGCCGGTCGATGCGCGCGAGGCATTCGGTCACCACAGCATCCGGGGTCAGCGTCCGGTTACGGTACGCGTGTAGCAGCGCATCGGCCGCCAGATTAAGTTCGCTCATACGCCCTCCTCGACCGTCAGCACCATCAAGGCTTGACCCGGCGCCACCTGCGCCCCGGTGCGTGTCAGCACCCGGGCGACGGTACCGGCATGTTCTGCCACCAGCGCGATTTCCATTTTCATGGATTCGATCACGGCCAGTGTTTCACCCGCCGCGACCGCCTGCCCGGCGCTGACCTGCAGCTGCCACACGCTGCCGTGGACGTGCGAGGTCAGCGCGCGTTCGTTCGCCGCCAGCGCCGATTCATCGGCCACTTCCACCATTGGCAACTCGCTGCTCACCACGTCCTGACCGGCGGCCTTCCAGCGCGCACGCTCGGCCTCGAAGGCCGCCTGCTGGCGCGATTTGAACGCGTCAATCGAGGCCGCGTTGTCGGCCAAAAAGCGGTTGTATTCGGCCAAACTGAACCGCGACTCCTCGATTTTGAGCCGGTAGCGCCCGCGCGGAAAATCTTCCCGCATCTTCAACAAGTCCTCGCCGCTGACCGGGAAAAAACGGATCTGGTCGAAGAACCGCAACAACCACGGCGAGGTGAAATCGGCCGTCTGCCGATAGCGATTCCACATTTGCACCGTGCGCCCGACGAACTGGTAGCCGCCTGGGCCTTCCATGCCGTAGACGCAGAGATACGAGCCGCCGATGCCCACCGCGTTCTCCGGCGTCCACGTGCGCGCCGGGTTGTATTTGGTGGTCACCAGTCGATGACGCGGGTCGAGCGGCGTCGCCACCGGCGCGCCGAGGTACACATCCCCCAGCCCCATCACCAGCCAGGACGCCCCGAAGACAATCTCCTGCACGGCGTCGATGTCCGGCAGCCCGTTGATGCGCCGGATGAACTCGATGTTGCTCGGGCACCAAGGCGCGTCGGGACGAACCGACTGCATGTATTTTTCGATCGCCACCCGCGTGGACGGGTCGTCCCAGGATAAGGGCAAGTGCACGATGCGCGACGGCACCTCGGCATCCGCCAGCACCGCAAGACCGGCCTGCCGGCTGCGCACGGCCTCCAGCAGCGCGGTCCGCGACACGCGCCGCGGGTCGTAGTGAAACTGCAGCGAGCGTATCCCCGGCGTGAGATCGATCACGCCAGCCAGCGGCTGTTCGTTGATTGACTGAAACAAGGCCTGCACGCGGAAGCGCAGATTGATATCCAGCACCTGTGGCCCGAACTCGACCAGCAGGTATTCATCGCCGGCCGGACGGTACACGACCTCGACCCCGCTTTCGCTGGCCGGTGTCGTGAGCAGCGTGGTGGCGGTGGCAGGCGCCAGTGGCAAGTGCAGCGCGGTGATGCGCTGGGTCTTCAGTAAATCGGTCTGCGCGGCGGCCAGCGCGCGGGCGTCGTCCTGCGCGACCGGCACGAAGCGCACGGTGTCGCCGGGACGGAGTTGCCCCAGACACCAGCGGTCGGCGGCCACCACCGTGGCCGGGCACACGAAGCCGCCGAGGCTAGGTCCATCAGGCCCCAGAATTACCGGCATATCGCCGGTGAAATCGACCGCGCCGATGGCATAGGCGTTGTCGTGCAGATTGGACGGATGTAGTCCGGCTTCGCCACCGTCCGGCCGGGCCCATTCGGGTTTGGGCCCGATCAGGCGCACGCCGGTGCGGCTCGAGTTGTAGTGAACCTGCCAGTCGGTGGCAAAGAAAGTCTCGATGTCGCGCGGGGTGAAGAAGTCAGGCGCGCCATGCGGGCCGTAAATGACGCGGAGCGTCCAGGCCGTGGCGAGCACCGGCCGCGCGGCCTCGGGCAGCGGCGGCAAGGGCGCGCCGACGGTCTGTTCGCCAACGTGCAACACGTCCGCCACGCGCAGCGCGCGGCCGCCGTGTCCGCCAAAACGACCGAGAGTGAAGGTGGCTCGACTGCCAAGATACAAGGGCACCTCAAGACCACCGCGTACCGCGAGGTAGGCCCGGACGCCGGCGCCCGAGACCGCCCCCATGGTGAGGACCGCGCCTGCCGCCACCTTGACCGGCGTCCACCAGGGCAGCGGCACGCCGTCCAGCGTGGCGCTCATTTGCGCGCCGGTGAGGGCAATGGTGGTCGCGAGATTAAACCGCAGGGTCGGGCCGGTGACGGTCAACTCCAGTCCGGCCGCATCGTCTGCGTTGCCCACCAGGCGATTACCCAGCTGAAACGACAAGGCATCCATCGGCCCCGACGGCGGAATGCCGACGTTCCAGTAGCCAAGCCGTCCCGGGCAGTCCTGCACGGTGGTCTCCGTGCCGGCCGCGAGCACTTCGATGGAGGCCGGCGCGTAGCGGTGGGTCGCAAGGTAACCGGTGGTTTGCCGGCCGGCGCGAAACACCTCGCTCGTCACCACCGAACGCAGGTACTCGAGATTGGTTTCGAAGCCGGCGACGCGAGTGGCGGCCAGCGACTCGATAAGCGCTTCCAGCGCCCGCTCGCGGTCCTCGGCGTGGACGATAATTTTTGCCAGCATGGGGTCGTAGTACGGCGAGACTTCTACCCCCGCCGCTACCCAGGTGTCGCAGCGCGCGCCGGCGGGAAACGAGACTTCAGTCAACAGGCCAGCCGAGGGCATGAACTGGCGCGCGGGATCTTCGGCGTATAGGCGCACCTGGATCGAATGGCCGCGAGCCACCGGCACCAGACTGGCTAGCGGCGGCAGTTCCCCGGCGGCGAGTTGCACCATCCACGCCACCAGATCAACGCCGGTGATTTCTTCGGTGACGCCGTGCTCCACCTGCAGCCGGGTGTTGACCTCGAGAAAGTAGTAGGCGCCGGTGTCCGCATCGAAGACAAATTCCACGGTACCGGCCGATCGATAGTTGACCGCCTTGCCCAGCGCCACCGCATGCGCCGCCAGCGCCGCGCGGGTGCTGTCATCCAGCCCCGGCGCCGGGGTCTCTTCGACGACTTTCTGGTTGCGCCGCTGCAGCGAGCAGTCGCGTTCACCCAGACTCACCACCTGGCCCTGGCCGTCACCAAAGATCTGCACTTCGATATGGCGCGCACGGGCAACAAATTTTTCGATAAACACGCCCGCATCGGCAAAGTTGTTTTGCGACAAACGGCGCACGGAATCGAACGCGCCGCGCAGCTCCTCGTCGTTCTGGCACAACTGCATCCCGATGCCGCCGCCGCCAGCGGTGCTTTTGAGCATCACCGGGTAGCCGATGGTTGCGGCGGCCATCACGGCTGATTCCGCATCGGCGAGCAGGCCCGTCCCGGGCAACAAGGGCACGCCGCACGTGGCGGCGAGGGCACGGGCCGTGTGTTTCAGACCGAAGTCGCGCAGCTGCTGCGGAGTCGGGCCGATGAACTCGATGCCGGCCGCCGCACAGGCTTCGGCAAAGGCCGCGTTTTCGCTTAAAAAACCATAACCCGGATGAATGGCGGTGGCCCCGGTCTCGCGCGCGGCGGCGAGAATCTTGCCAACGTCGAGATAAGACTCCGCCGCCAGCGCGGTGCCAATGAGCACGGCTTCCGGCGCCTCAAGCACGTGGCGAGAATCGGCGTCCGCGGTGGTGTAGACACACACCGGCGCCACGCCCATGTGGTTCAGCGTGCGCATGATGCGGCACGCGATGGCGCCCCGATTGGCGATGAGTACTTTCTTGAACACCTTGGCGACCTCGTCGCTGACGCGGGCCGTCCCGCGGTTTGGAAAAGCAGGGCGGGTCGTCCCGCCCGGATCGGGGGACTAATCCCAGATCAGCATCTGTACCGGCGTGGGGTTCCACGCGTTGCAGGGGTTGTTGAGCTGCGGACAGTTCGAGACCAGCACGAGCACGTCCATCGCAGCCGTCATCTCAACGTATTTGCCGGCATCTGAAATGCCGTCCTCGAAGCTGAGGCGCCCTTCCGGCGTCACGGGCACGTTCATGAAGAAATTGATGTTGCTGGTCAGATCGCGCTTGCCCAGCGCCTGTGGCGACAACGCGCAGGCCAGCAGAAAACTGTCGCGACAGCTATGCATGGACCATTTCTCGAGCGCGTAACGCACCTGGTTGCTCTCGGCCGCGCAGGCGCCGCCGAGGGTGTCGTGACGACCGCAGGTGTCGGCGACGATCTGCAACATCTCGCGGCCCAGATTGGACATCAGGCGAGAGCCGGCGGTGAGGTAGAGCTTGCCCTGACGGCGAATGGTATCGGTCGCGCTGTAGCGCTCGCGCGGATCACGTGCGTTGAAGAACAGCGTGTCGACCGCCTGATTGCCTTCCAAATCGAGGATGCGCAAGGTCTGGCCGGCCTTGAGTTCATAGAGCCAGGGCTCCCCGGCCAGCACGTCTTCACGATGCACACAGCGCGACGGATCGCGCGGACTGGTGACGATACTCATCGGGCCTGCCCTCCCTGACCGTGGCACTGACAGTGATACAGCGCGTTGTTGGCATAGCCGCGCGCGTTCTCGGGACGTGAGAGCCGGCAGGGATCCCAGTCCGGCGCCTCGGGCACTTCGATGACTTCGCAGAGCACCGGCTTCGGCGCCCAGACGGTCGCCGGGTCCAGCGGATGCGGACAGGTATCGAGCACCACCACGACATCCATTTCCGCACGCAGTTCAACCACGCTGCCCGCCGGCGAATGACCGCTCACAAAGCTGAGCGCGCCGTCTTCGTCGGGCACCACCTTGCTGAAGAAATTAACCGTCGAATCCAGATCCGACAGGCCCATTCCCCACTTGCCCAGTTCCTTCAGCAGCGAATCGCGACCGCTGCGATGCCAGCCGTTGCGCGCCTGCTGATACCGCAAGTCACCGAAGCGTGCCGCGACTTCATCCGGCCCGCTGACGCCACAGTAGGCGTCGTGCCACCCACAGCTGTCGTCGGTAATCGAGACCAGAATCCGGCCCATATCGGAGTAACAGCAGTGACCGCGGGTGAGGAAGGCGGTGTACTGGGCTTTCAGGGTGTCGGCCATGTTGTAGCGTTCCAGCAGCTGCCTTGCGTTGTAGAACAACGCGGAGCAGTTGGCGCCGCCGGTTTCATCGGTCAGGCGGAGCGCGTAGCCCCGGCGCAGTTCCAGCGACCAGCTACGGGCGCCGGGAAGTCGCTCGCGCCGAACCACGTGGCGAGAATCTGATGCGGTCATGCTTTCTTCCTCCTCAGGCCACCGCCAACTTGGGCGTGGCGGATTGATGCAGCGGCAGGTCGTAGGTCACGCGGGAGCCGTAGGCATGCGGCGCCTGGGCGTCCACCCGCACCTTGTCGAACACAAACAGCCGCGTGCCGAGCGCGAAACCTTCCTTGATGTCATGCGTGATCATCACCACCGTCAGCCCCTGTTCGCGCCACAGGGCGGTGACCAGTTCGTGCATGTCGTGACGGATGCCCGGATCCAGCGCGCCAAAGGGTTCATCGAGCAGCAACAAGCGCGGCCGCGCAATCAGCGACTGCGCCAGCGCCAGGCGCTGCTGCATACCGCCGGAGAGTTCCGCCGGATACCGGCCGGCGGCGCCAGCCAGTCCGACCCGCTCCAGCATCTCGCTGGCCGCAGTCCGTGCTGCGCGGCGGCTGGCGCCGAAAAAACGGCCCAACAGCGGTGCTTTTAGCTCTAGTCCCAGCAGCACATTGCCCAGCACCGTCAGGTGCGGAAACACCGAATAGCGCTGAAAAACCACGCCCCGACTTGCGTCTGGCTCAGTCGGCAGCGGCGCGCCGTTCAGCAGCAACTGCCCCTGATCGGGCGTCTCTTCGCCGAGCAACATGCGCAGGAACGTGGTCTTGCCGCAGCCCGATGCGCCGACAATGACGCAGAACTCGCCTTCCTCGATCCGCAAACTAAGCCGCTCCAGCACCACGTTGCCGCCATAGCGCTTCCAGACATTTTTGGCTTCGATAAACGATTGGCTCATGCGCCAGCCCCCCGGTTGTGCCAAGGGAAGGCGAGCCGCCCGATGCCGGCCAGACACCGGTCAGAGACGTAGGCCAGCGCGGTGATCCAGATGACGTAGGGCAGAATGACGTCCATCGCGAGATACCGCCGCACAAGGAAGATCCGGTAGCCCAACCCGTCGGTAGAGGCGATTGCTTCGGCGGCGATCAGAAACAACCAGGCGGCGCCCAGCGACAAGCGTACGGCTTCGATCAGGCGCGGGAGCACCAACGGCAAAATCACCCGGACCACGATCGTCCAGGAGGACGCGCCCAGCGTTTGCGCCTTGATCAGCAACTCGCGCGGGATTTCCTGCACCCTGCCCTGCAGGTCTCGCGCAATCACCGGCGCCACGCCGAATACGATCAGCACGATTTTGGAGAGTTCGCCTAGCCCAAAGCAGATAAAGAGGATGGGCAGCACTGCCATCGGGGGAATCATGGAGAGACTTGCGACGAAGGAAGAGAAGCCTGCGGAAAATAGCGGCACCGCTCCGAGGCTAATGCCCAGCACCAGTCCAAGCAGCGCGCTAATCCCGATGGCGGTGCCGAGGCGTTCAAGGCTGGATGCGGTGTCGAGCCAAAGGATGACCTGCCCGCTGCGCGGGTCCGGGCTCGTCATTTTCTGAATCGCCCGGCTGAAGGTGGTCATAGCCGGCAGAATTTTGTCGTCGGGATTGGCGGCGAGGCGCTCGTTCGACGCCGTCACGTACACGAAGAAGACGAGCACAAACGGGAGCAGTGCCATCAGCAGCGCCGGCAGTCGCGGCGGGTGCAGGTTAATCAGGCGCTTCATGCGTGCGCCCGCACGGCATTCGGGCGGGGATTGGGTAGGACCATGGCACATTCCTCTTCAGTTACGTCGGCTGTCGTTGCCGCACGGGAAGACCGCGTTACCGCCAAGTCCGGTCTGCGCGGCACAGGGCGTATTCGACCTCCCGGGCTTTTGTCCCGCCGTGTAACCTGAGGCACGAGGTCGACGGCTCTCGGACCAGCCACCCGCGCTTGCAGGCCGGAACCCTAGCTGCCCATTCCGCGCGAACTGCGCGGCGGGGACGGGCTGGTGGCCTCACCCCCGGTGCTCACGTGGCGATAGCGATAAGCGTGCCAGCAGACCAAACTGACGCTGGCGTGGCCACGAGTTGAGGTCATCGAAACCGCCACGGGGTGTCGGACGCGCCAAAATGCGTCGCCCGCGCGGGAACACGCACCTTTTTAATTCAACAGCCCAAAGTGAAGCGCGCGTCGTACCAGCAGCCATGCCCGAAACTCCATCAAACGGTTCCGTACCGCCGCACGCCGCACCGCTGATCTCGGCCTCGGGCCTCGTGATGCGCTACGGCCCCGGCGAGTCGGCCACCGGCGTTTTGCAGGGCCTGAACTTCTCGGCACAGGCCGGGGAGTTTGTGGTCATCCTGGGCCGGAGCGGCTCGGGAAAGTCCACGTTTCTGAACCTGCTCGGGGGCATGGACCAAGCTCAGGCCGGCCAGATCCGGGTCGGCGACGCCGAACTGAGCACCATGGATGAGGAGGCCCGCACGCGTTTCCGTCGGCGGGCAATTGGGTTTGTGTTTCAGGCTTTCAATCTGCTCCCGACGCTGACGGTGGCGGAAAATCTGGCCCTGCCGCTGGCTTTGAATGGCTGCTTCGATCCACAGCGCGTCACCG
>Ga0255088_1000069_pt1 | contig 61563 bp, 52 predicted proteins | sample Colum_Miss_RepB__2_FD_188587 | JGI IMG/M metagenome (GOLD analysis project Ga0255088, IMG submission 188587) | Freshwater microbial communities from Columbia River, Oregon, United States - Colum_Miss_RepB_8d | ecosystem: Environmental > Aquatic > Freshwater > River | place: USA: Oregon...
CAGAGTTGGACTCAGTGAAGCCTTCCTGCAGCTTAAGGGAGAACACCCCAGAACATTCCCGTGCTGGCTTCCTGTTTTACGCTTAGATCGCATCTATTTTCGGGGTTTTAAGGCTGTGGAGGCCCGCTGCTTCTCAGGCCCACCGTGGAATGGCCTTTCTGACCATGCGGCTGTCTTTAGTGAGCTGCTCCTTGAGTAGAACTCATTTCAACTGCTTTTTTTATGTAGATCTGCTAGTGTTCGCGCCATGGAAATTCGAACTGAAGATGGCACTCTCCTCAAAGTCAAAGAGCCCATTGTTCTGAATCAAGAGGGGGAAGTGATCCTTGAGCCCAACTCTACCTCCCAAGACTCCTTCAAATCCTATTCTTTCAATTTCCAAGCACACTCGTGGATGAAACCCCTCACGGTCATTTTAGGATTAGGACTCATTATCGGGCTCTTTACGGTGGGGACTATCATCTTTGGACTGATTGCAGCTTTTTTTCTGAGTTTGGCTATTTTGAGATCTCTCTTTAAACTAATAGGCTTTAGAAGCTAGTGCATCCTGATCTGACTCATCTTAAAGCCCTGCTCAAACCCTCATCACTCAAGAATCAGACGTAATTTCATCTGAAATCTGGTTTCTACTCACTCCATCTCGTTGCAACGGAAAGTGCAACTCTAAAGTCTTACCCAAATCAACTACAATCAAACTGAGAGCCGAATCCATTTCCATAGTTTGAATGTAATGTTGAAGTTGTGCACTTTTTTCATTCCAATACTTCTGCCCTACAATCTGATGGATACCTAGATCTCCAATAATGGCAAACCTTCTCTTCTTTTCATTAATGTAGACTAAAATCGCATTACGATCTTGAGTCCTCTGCATCGAGTACCGAGCAAATACCCTTTGGGCCCCCTCGAAAGGATCTTTCTCATAAATTGCTTTCGAAAGGTGAACATGAATCTCTCCCGTTGTTCTTGACTCTACATCCTGAATAGACTGAACCACCTTCGGGTACTTACCATTTCTCACTTGCACCACCTCCGCCTGAAGAACCGCCGCCTCCCGAGAATGGACCACCACCGCCTCCCCATCCGCCTGTTCCACCGCCCCCTCGAAAGAAATCATCCCAACCTTGAGGACGCTCGCTCCATCGCGGTTTTCGACCGAAAAATGGAGGCACAATGAGAGTATGGTGCAGGCCCTTCTCAGAGATATGTCGATCAAGAGAACTGAAATAAGCAACCACAACCACAAAGAGAATGATCAGAAATAAAAGATAAAATACTCCAGCATTGGAGTATGCTGACGGATCAAGCTGCTCCTCGGTAATTCCCTCACTTTTGAGAATTTCTAACGCTCTTCCATTCTCAACGAGCGGACTCTCTAAAACATCAAGAATCTTAAGGACTGATGCTGTTAATCCATCATCAGGATGCCCTGCTTTGAGTAAAGGCTTGAGAAATTCAGATAAAATCAACTTCGACTGAGCATCCGTGAGCTCTGATTCGAGGCCATAACCCACTTCAAGCCTCATCTGCCGATCTTGCCAGAATAAGGCAAGTAAAACTCCATTATCTTTTTCTTTCTGCCCCAGCTCCCACTTTTGAAAAATCTGATTTGTCCATTGTACTAAATCCTGTCCTTGCAGACTCTGAAATACTCCCACAACAATCTGTTCACCTGTGGCCTGATCGTGCTCATGCAACAGTTGATGAAGGACTCGTATGGTTTTAGGTTTAAGTACATGAGGCTCATCTAGGACATAAGACGTAGAAACCTCTGGAAGATGAGCCTGACTCACTTGAGAGTCACTTGCCCATCCCACACTTCCCAGGAGTACGCTCAAGACCCAAAAAACGATCTGCCCCCAACCCCAAAGTCGATTTTGCATATGCAATTAAAACTCCACCTTAGGTGCAACACGCGCTGCAGATTCAGCCTCAAAATAAGCCCGCTCATGAAACCCACGAAGCGCTGCAATGAAAGACTCTGGAAAATGCTTGAGATAGGAATTATAGATGCGAGCAGCCTCATTGAACCGCATTCGCTCCACTGAAATTCGGTTCTCAGTACCTTCAAGTTGGGACTGAAGCTCTAGAAAGCTTTTGTCAGCTTTCAGCTCTGGATATCGCTCAACTACGACCATCAACTTCGATAAGGCTTGAGTTAACTGGGATTGAGCCTGCTCGTATTTTCTTAAATCGTCTACTTGATTCACTCTCACTTGCCCAACTTGGGAACGAGCCAAAGTCACTTTCTCCAAGACCTGAGACTCATGTTGAGCATAGCCTTTCACGGTTTGAACTAGATTAGGAATCAGATCCATTCTTCTTTGATACACATTCTCAACCTGAGCCCACTTTTCTTTTACGCCTTCATCCAAATCGACAAGCTTATTGGAAGTGGAAACGCCCCATGCAAAAACAAAAAAAAGAACCAACCCTACTGAGCCTAGTGCAATCCAGAACTTCTTCATTTTTTTCCCTTTATCTGATTCTTCTGACTCAAAAAACTTTATCAAAACCGTGGCCTTGATCCAAGAAGGATCTGAGACTCAAATTTAATTTTTTAACCCCAAATCGATAGATGAATAGAATTTCTATCCACTCTCTTCTCATGTGGATTCATTCCCTTGGCCTCAGCCATCTGCCTCACATCGTGTCACATCCCGAGTTCTCCAACTTGAATTGAATATCTGTAAAAACAACGCGCTTCGTAATCTCATTAAAAACAAGAAGAATAGTGAGAGAAAGTCCTAAATTTGAAACTTTTCTAGTTTAGGATCCAAGAATAAGTCTTTACTTTATCCAAAAACTCAGACATTTTTTCACCTTTCGATTCTCTTTCTCTTAAATGTTTTTTGTGAACATCAAGAAAAAAAATCTATTCTTATCTGATTTTAGTGCTTCTCTTCATACCAAGCTTCAGCCACTCCATTACACCTGATTGCACAACACCCGATGACGCTCTAAAAGAAGTCCTCTCTCACGAGATCATCCAAACTATTGCCAGCCTCTCTTCTGAAGTCTTAAGTCGATGCCCCCAAGCAACTTGTAGGGTTATTCGAATTGGAAGAAGCCCAACAACTATAGTAGCTTACTTTCAGAGCCAGTACCACAAATACAATTGGAATATTCTGTTGGGCGACTCTAGGTATGGAGTAAAATACGAGCCTCTTCATAAGGATTTTAAACTCAAACTTTTTAATCACTTCAGAGGCTATCTTCCTGATGAATCAACAGACCAAAGAAATGTTCTTGTATTGGATTATGGAGCTTCGGACGAAAGTTTAGTAGCAGCGTCCTCATACTTAAAAAAATTCTTTGCAAATTCACCCAGTGAAATCAAGATCAGACCTCATCTCATCTCATCTCATCTCATCTCATCTCATCTCATCTCATCTCATCTCATCAAAAACTGGATTTCAAAATCGAGAAACTCACCCTTTATTGACCCGCGCCATTGGGGTTCACCCAAAACATCCTTTGTTTCATGCCTTAGACAATCAGCTCTTTGATGAATATGCAGAATTTGGATCTTATAAAATTACTGATCCTGTTCAAATTAAAGAAGAACATAAATCCAATCCAAAGTATTTAGCACTGATTCATCGATTCAAAGAAGTGATCGCAGAATTTGCCTTTACAAGCAAAACACTTTCTTTAGATCCTTCATCATTGGCTTATACTGTCATGAAATCCAATATCCCGGCTGGATTCTTGAAGTCATCATGGAAAATCGAAGATTTAGAAGAAGCAAGAGAGGTTCTAGCCTTCGTGCAATGGCTTGCGACTGAATCTCAGATTCAATACTTTGATCGTTTTTTTGATGTACCTTCATTTAAGGCAACTCTCTGCAAAAATCTAGCTTACTACAAGGGTGAAACCGGCCTAAACTCTACCTCCTCATCTACACTGAGCACAGGTCGAAACATGGAGCATTATCTTTCCCAGTGCCTTTTTCATAGTAACGAAGAGATTAAAACGTTAGCCTACAGTACAATCTCTGAGATCAGTACATACGCGAGAGCTGTAGGTGTATACGATCAAGCATTTGAACTTGTATTAAAGAAGGAGAAGAGAGAAATCCATAAACAGGTCATGGTGAGCGCGCTACAGTATTATGTCGGTGCACACGCCAAAGAGTTTTTCACTCAATCATTAACTGATTCGAACCCATCTATAGTTCAGTTCGCAAAAAAATCCTTGATCTACTACGCTCAGGGATTGGATCAGAAACAGAATGGAACTGCCGCTATCCCCTTCATTGCATCTCTGATTTCAGGCGACGAAGAGATGGGTTCCATCATCCAAGACACCTTTTCCCTGAGAAACCGCCGCTGGGAACTCAATCCTACAATCGTTGATTCAGAAGAATATATAGATCTAACCACTAGCAGCGAATCAAGTGACTCACCTCTTTTAGCCTTATTGCCTCGAGAGCCTGAGACTCCTGAGAAGACGATTAGAAGGTTTATTAAGAAGGTCAGTAAATCCTTACGCTCCGACCCCAATAAAACAAGAAAACTGAGGCACAGTGAGCGGTCTGACCATCGTAAAACACGAAAGCAAACTGGATTTTTTAACTCATAGCAAAAACATCATGACTTACGATCGAGCTTGGCATAGAAATCGGCTTTATGCAGAACTCACAAGATTCCACCCATTATGAATCGCTTGTCTCAAACTCTCTCTTAGCTCAAATGAGAGCTCATTTTAAGACATCAACCTTAGCATGGCCTACTTGGTGGAGAAGTTTAAGTGGAGCCAAAAAAGTACTGCCTTTGATACCGATTCATTTTTATTTAATCACGCTGCATTTACTTGGTGGATTAACAACGGATCACCTCGCCATCTGCTCCATCCTAATGATTTTGATTTATTCTGGACCCATATTTAAGGATATCTACGATTTTATTTTCCCTTTTTTTCTCACCGTAGTGATCTACGACAGCCAGCGGTACTATTCTGATTATCTCAGGGGCCCTATCCATGTTTCTGAGCCCTATCACTTTGATCAAGCCTTTTTTGGAATTTTCACACAACAGCACGGCATACTCACACCCAATGAGTGGTGGCAACTTCACACCCATCCGATTCTTGACCTCATCACAGGATTTGCATATCTCGTCTTTTTTTCCGTCTTCATTCTTAATTCTGCTTATTTCTTGTTTGTATTAGGCAATCGAGGAACCCCATACTTTTCTAAGACTCAGATCACTCAATACGCACGAATGATGCCGTGGGGGTTTTTCTGGCTCAACATGCTAGGCTACTCCACCTACTATTGGTATGCCGCAGCTCCTCCCTGGTATGTTGCAAAATATGGCTTAGGCCCTGCTCAACTTGGAGTAGCTGCAAGCACAGCAGGATGTGCTCGTTTTGATCAAATCCTAGGAACTCATTTTTTCAGTGATATGTATGGACGTTCGGCTGATGTATTTGGAGCGATACCTTCCCTTCATATTGCTTATCCACTCCTTGCTACCGTCTTTGCATTTCACTTCAAAAAAGCCCGGACCTTTTGTACCCTTTTCTATCTTTTGATGTGCTTTTCAGCTATTTATCTCAATCATCATTATGTCTTGGATATTCTCTGGGGATCCGCCTATGCTTTAGCCATTGGCTTCATCATGATCTCGTATACGAGGAGAAAGCTCACTCATGAACTATCCTAGCTCCATTCAACAGTCAGCATTTCTTAAGACATTCACACGACATCAGGCTGCATCTTTTGCAGCAACCCTAATGGACTACTTATGTTTATTCTTCATGACAGAAGCCCTTCAGATTCACTACGCGCTTGCTACTGCAACAGGAGCTCTTGTGGGAGCCTGCTCAAACTTTCTATTGAATCGCCATTGGGCATTTGAAGCTAGATCTGGAAACTGGACCACTCAGAGCTTTCGATACTTTCTCGTTTCCTCAGGAAGCCTAATCCTCAATACAGGAGGAGTATACTACTTCACGGAGTCTTATCACCTTCATTATGCAACATCTGTGGTGATCATTTCAATTTTGGTGGGAATCTGCTTTAATTTTCCATTGCACAAAAACTTCGTCTATTCGGTAAAAACCTCAGCCAGACCCTCACTGAACTAACTCACATAAAAAAAAACCTCCCCATTTCAGGGGAGGCTTCATTAAGATGAAAAAAGTTTTGATTTTTACTTTGATCTCCACCATCCTTCATTCATCATCAAATCATAAACCTCAGTAAGGATCTCTACAGATTGATCAATAGTAGATTCTTCAATCGTCATTGAGGGTTGAATTCTAAAACTAGATGCATAGGACATGGTCAATAAGCCTCGCCTTAAGCACTCGTCAAAAACACGTTGACACACGTTCTTAGGTAAAGGTGTTTGCGTTATCTTATCTTGAACCATCTCGATTGCCAGAAATAATCCTGCGCCACGAACTTCACCAATGAAGGGGTATCGATCTACAAAAGGCTCTAGTTTTCTTAAAAAGTACTCTCCCATTTTTTTAGAATTCTCAACTAGTCTCTCTTCGTTGATAATCTCTAGCGCTGCTAAAGCAGCTGCCGCTCCTAAGGGATTACCTCCATAACTCGAGGATGAACCTGAGGGATTAGACCAAGGCTTTGCCTGCACAATTTCATCTGTAGAAAGGACCGCACTCATCGGAAACCCTCCCCCAAATTGCTTACCTAGCGTAACAATATCAGGCTTAACTCCCGAATGTTCAGATCCCCAGTACCTGCCCGTACGCCCAAAACCCGTAATCATCTCATCCACGATTAACAGCGCATTAAGCTCCTGAGCAATTTCTTTTACAGCAGGCAGAAACTCAGGCGGTGGAATTACATTTCCTGCAGTACCTTGCATCGGCTCAACAATCACTGCAGCAACCTCACCTGACGTAGACATCTTGATCTGCTTGCGAGCCAACTCTACGCAAGCCATGCCACAGCTAGATCGCTTAAGCTTTAAAGGACAGCGATAACAATTTGCATAAGGAGCAATATGAGCGCCTGGTACAAACGGTCCAAAGGTATTCTTAAAATCTGAACCCATGAGAGAAAGAGCACCCATAGTTTTCCCGTGAAACCCTCCCCAAAAGCTGACAAACTCACTTTTACCAGTATAGCTCTTGGCCAGTCTCAGTGCTGACTCCACAGCCTCTGCCCCACTCGAGTAGAGCTGTGCCCGATGAAGCTCTGGAGTGGGTCGATTTTGGGCAAGATGCTCAAGTAACTTCACCCGCGCAGGGCTTGTAAAACTTCCTACGGAGGCCTGGGCGACTTGAGCTTGAACTGCCTTTACCCAGCGCGGATGGCTGTGCCCTAGACCATTCACTCCAATTCCTCCAATAATATCAATGAATGTATTTCCATCTACATCCTTGACATAACTTCCCTTTGCTTCCTGCACCACAACACCTGCCATCAAAGCAAATCCTTGGAGCCCTGGAGCAAGATGCTGATCTTCTTTTTTTCTTAGCTCTTGGCTTTTTGGTCCGGGTACACTGGTTAGAATTTCAGGTTTTTGATCTTGCATACGTACTTCCTTTTGATTGTGTTCTCTGAACTAGCGTGCAGATAAAATATGCTGAGAACTTTCCTCAGGGTTTATTTCGGAAATCCCTGATTGAGAAACCTCACCCAACTTCTTTTCCTGTTCTCTGATCTTTCGAGCAAGAACAATAAATCTCTCTGCTGCAGAAAAGTTCGATACAATACCCACTAAACCCATCGCAAGCACCATGGGATAAGCGTAAGGCTTGCCCTCAGAATAAGAAGCTACCTCTAATGTAGAAATACTCACGGGCGAGAGAATGGCTCCCAGGGTAAGATACAATGCTCGCTCAGGACGTCTCATGCTACTTTTCGGAGGATCTACCTGCAATGCTTCAGCCTTGGCCGTTGAATAACTCACCATAAAACATCCTAAAAGAGCAATCAGTGCCAGGAGCTGCAAAATGATTATCTCGCGATAATAAAGAACTAAACCGCCTAAGAAGAAAAACTCAGCATATCGATCTACAGCGGCATCCAACACCTCTCCTGCATCAGAGGATTTCCGAGTGAGTCGGGCTACCATTCCATCGAGTGAATCTAAAACACCTGAGAATCCAGCAAAAACGCCGGCAAAACCAAAATGTCCAAAGGCCAGACAAGCACCTGCAACTAGCGCAAAAAAGAAAGAAGCCCAGGAGATTGCATTTGGAGTAATCTTGCAAAAAATAAGGATACGAGCCATCGGCTGCATTCCCCAGTAAGCCATTTCCATGAGACTCTTACTCAGGAATACACTTCCTCCCTGCTTATCCACTCGCTCAAACTGAGCTCTACCGCTCCTCATCACTCTCAATCCATAAGTCATTCCCAGCATAATTAAAAGCACCACTAGAACAACCGTATTGATCAGATCATACGAGTGAACACCCATAGAGAACACTCCTCACACACAGAAACAGAGAGCAAATTGCTCTATAAACGTTAGTTTAGAAAAAAATAAATCAGCCTCTCCACAACCCAATACCAAGCTTTTTGTGCTTTTATTGAAATTGAGTGAGAGGCTGATTCCGAAATCATTTTATTTTAAAGCAGGCAATTAAGAAGACTGTCCTTCGTTAACTCCATAATAAGTTAACCCTAAGTGATTAATCAGTTCTTCCTGAGTAAAGAATCTCAAGGTATTCTCCAGCTTGAGCAATTGAACAGAAAGATCATGCTCAGGGCTTAAACCTTCCTTCACAATCGGGGCCTTGAAGTAGAAGGAGAGCCACTCTTGAATACCTCTCATATTTGCTCTGGAAGCTAGATCCATAAACAAGGCTAGATCAAGAACAATTGGAGCAGCCAAAATGGAATCTCTACAGAGGAAGTTGACCTTAATCTGCATTGGATAGCCGAGCCATCCAAAAATATCGATATTATCCCACCCCTCCTTATTATCTCCACGAGGAGGGTAGTAATTAATTCTCACTACATGAGAAATATCGTTGTAGAGTTCTGGGTACTTCTCGGCCGAGAAAATATCCGTGAGCACCCCTGTTTTTGATACTTCCTTTGACTTGAAAGATCCTGGATCATCCAAAACCTCTCCGTCACGATTGCCCAGAATGTTTGTACTGTACCAACCGGATACGCCCAAAAGTCTATTACGGAGACCTGGAGCAAGAACTGTTTTAATTAGAGTCTGACCTGTCTTAAAATCAGATCCACAGATTGGAGTACCCATCTCCAATGCTAACTCCTGCATACATGGCATCTCTACTGAGATATTAGGAGATCCATTAGCGTAAGGCACGCGTTCCATCAAAGCCGCATAAGCATAGATCTGAGAAGGTGAGATATTAGGATCATTATCCTTCATACCCTGCTCAAAAGATCTGATTGAAGCATGCACTTCAGTAGGAGGAGTGTACACTTCGGTTGAAGCACACCAAACCATCACAGCTCTGTCACAGCCGTTGTCCTTCATAAAGTTTCGAATATCAGCTCTTAATTGTTGAGCAAGATCGTACTTATTCTTGCCGTGCTTCACATTTGGGCCGTCTAGGCGCTTCACAAAGTCTCGATCAAAAACTGCAGGCATTGGTTTAATTTGAGAAAGAGGCTCTTTTAATGCTTCGAGTAGATCTTTTTCCAAAACCTTGGCATGCTTAGCTGATTCGTAAGCATTTTCTGGAAACAAATCCCATCCCCCGAATACAAGCTGATCTAAGGAAGCCAATGGAACAAGATCCATGACTTTCTTTGAACGATTTTCATCACGCTTGCCAAGTCGTACTTGACCCATTTGAGTATAGGAGCCAATAGGCTGAGCCAAACCTCGCTTCACAGCCTCTACACCTGCAAAAAATGTAGTAGCTACAGCTCCCATTCCAGGTGTCAACACAGCTAACTTTCCTTGGGGCTTCTTAATATCAATTTTGGCCTGTTTTTGATTCATGTTCATACCAGAATCTATCCTCCGATGTTAAAACGCATACAAAAACTACACTAAGATTAGAGGAATTGAGATACATCAGATTCTAAACTGAGTTCCCGACATCCTTCTTGAGCCGAGCGGTATGCTGTCATAATTAATTGAGTACATAAAAAAGCTTCAATAGCTTCCTTACCTACATACTCTTCGTTTTGAATGGCTATCTGAAACTGATCAAACAAGGAATTAAACCAACTCACATGGCTTGCATCCATCCAATGTGAGGCAATTGAGCGCTTCTCTACACTCCAGGTCACAGCTCCCTGAGCAACATCAGGACCAGTAGACGCTCTCATCTCAGCAATCTGGATCTCATCATCATCTACAGTAATTGCACCACGATCACCCTGAACTGAGTACAGAACCTTTCGAACTCCGGCTGTCCATGTTAAATGAGCATGCGCCAAACCATTTGGAAAGGTCAACACACAACTAAAATTATCCTCAGTGTCGTACTTTCCAGGCTCGAGATTGGTCATCTTTGCCGTTACCGATGTCGGATAGGAACCTAGCCAATCGAAGGTTAAATAAAAGCTATGGCTCCCATGATCCATAGCTATTCCTCCGCCGCTCATCGCATGATCCCTGCGCCAGTGCGTTTTCCACTCCTGAACACCTTTCGCATGCGTATTTCGAAAGGTACTTAGTGTGACCGAACGTACCTGACCCAATCTATCACTTCGAATCACTTCCTGTATCGCTTTTACTACAGGCGCATGCTTGTAATTGTGGCACGGGAATAGCACCCTCTTCACATCTTTTGCTTTTTTCAAGAGAGACCTCGCCTCTTGAACGGATGTTGCTAAAGGTTTCTCACACAAGACATGAAGACCTGCATCAAAAGCAGCATGAGCAATCTTGGCGTGATCCACAGGAGGTGTGGAAATATCTACAAAGTCTAGCTGATGAGCCTCTTGTCGAATTAAACTTTCATAATCACAATAAACTCGAGCATGAGGAAGGGATTCTTGAATCAGATTTCGCCTCGCCTCACAAATATCAGCTACAGCAACAATTTCAACATCACCTTTTGCCTGCGCTCTTTGCAAATAGGCTGGGATATGTCCCCGACTTGATATGAACCCGTAACCAATGACTGCGCCTCGAAGTTTCCGCATATGGAGACGAACTATAATCCAGATTTTACTAATCCACAACGCCGACATGGACGCATTTCACTTTTTCGAATCAGGCTCAGACTGACAGAACGATCAAACGTGAAAACCATCTTACAGACCACACAACTCTTCAAACTTCCAAACACACCTCAGAACCTCAGCTATTCGAAGTCTAAATCTCACTCCAGCGAAACTAATCCCGTGAAATCCGTTTTTTTCAATTCTAGGAGTCAAAAAAAACTTTAAAAACTATCCTCCCCCTTCCCTGTACACCATGACCAAAAGCATTCATTCTCAAGTCGAAACAGAAACTTTTCAGTAATTTTTTTTTGACCATAACTCTAAACTAAGATTCAAGGACACTCACTGGAAAATCCCGATACTCATTTTGTTTTTCAAGGCCCCAACTCTGATCCAACTCAGAACCTACTCCACATCCTTACCAATCAGGAATTAATCTTGACAAATCTAAATCCTAAAACCCTAATTCACACCTAAGATCCACTAGCAATGCGGATTGTAGTTAGCTTACTTTTTAGAAAAAGACTAAGCACTCGAATTCCAAGAACCATCAATGCACAAGCACTAATCTTAAAAATATTTTAACAAAATTTAGTTTTTATTTTTTTTATATTCTATTTATCATTTATATTGATTGAATAATCAAACTCTAGGTAGACGCTCAATGAATCATCTTTTGATCAAGAGTATAAATACTCTAGTAGTTCTGTACTTACTTCAAGTAAATGCGTTTGGAGGACCTGCGACTCGACGCATACTCCCCTCTATTCGATTTGCGCTTCCCATCATACAGAATTTAAGTCCTACTTCGGGAGACCATCAACAACAGCGTAGAGAGTTTTCTGGAAGCTCACACCAAAGCGCAGACGACTTTGCCATGAATTACCTCCGCAAAGCATCACGTACATTTTCCAAAACAACTCCAGAAGCCGTTAACAAAACTACAAATAGACGAGTTGCTCACATGATCAATATTGCTCAAGGTAAATCACCCAAACACTTTATTAGTGGAGAAGTAGGTGCCCAACTTCATCCACACTTAGTTCCAAATAGTGCGGTGCACCACGGAATTGCACTCCTTACACTTCCTCATAAAGACCTCTTACTTCAAACCGATCAAATCCTTCAACTATTGCCGCAAAACTACAAAAAAATCTCAAACTCAACCTCATACAATCCAAAATTCGATAGTACTTACCTTGACTCTGTCATTACTGAACACTCTGAACGTGATCTCTTTGAAAACAAACTTCGCACACTGATTCAGAATTATGATGAATCCCCTCTTGCAGCGATAAAATTTAGGCAAATTGAAAGCTCCGTTCTAAAAGGATGCTACCTAAAACGCACTGGATCCTCTCCCATATTTGAAGGTGTAATTGTACAGGGTAGCCGGGAACATGTAACTCCAGGAATTGGAGACTATGTCATTGATTATGATACTCATCCTGTCTTCTCTTTCGTTAAGCATCTAGCAAAAACCCTGAGAACTGACAGCACTCTTGACGGAGTAGAGAAACTCCATATTTTACAAACAGCAATCAACCGCACAGTACTAAGGAGTCCCAGCTATCATTGTAAAGCCCTCAAAACATTCCAGAACACGAGTGCAAAGCTCGGCATAGTCCCTCTCTCTTTCTGGGCAAAAGCAGGCATAGGAGATTGCAGACCCCACTCACTTCTCCTCGCAGCCTCGGCTTTAGATGCAGGAATTTCAGCCCAATATGCAAATATGTTTGTAAAACATGGCTCCACAAAAAAACTTACCCAAGAAAATCACTCAGTAGTAAAGTTTGAATCCAACGGAAAGACGTATATTGCAGACTCATATTTACCTCAATTTCATGCGTGGCCCTTGGAAGATCTACAAAGGGGGGTTGAATATGACGATCAGGCTCTCCAAGTCGAAAAGGAACTAGAGTTTCCATCTATTTTAGTTCCTAAACAGCCTCTTGAAACTTGTTCCTTAGAGCGAAATACAGGGGAAAGTTCATCGGTAACAGATGAGGCAATTACCCAAAACCAGGAGAAACCACTCACTGAGGTGAAGCCACAAGAAAAAATGAGCTCACCTTCAAAGTCCTCGTCAGGAAAATCTGCTCACTAGCGAGTCTCTATTACCTTGTTGATCGCAGCATTGCTATCCAAGACTCCGCCCCAAATCAAGTGATCAGCGAGCATAGATTTTCTAACCACGGTTTGCGATAAAACTTCCTTGATTTGGTCGACAGTTAAAGCAGGATTCACCAACCTCATTTTAGCTATGGTATGTGCAACTCGAGGTACTGCATAAGAGGTACCTGATACGGTATGCAATCCGCCAAGAGAACTCAAAACAGCAATACCCTCTCCTTGTGCGGCTATATGAACTGTTGTTTTTCCATAATTGGAGAAATGAGAGAGAGTTCCTGTTATATCAGTTGAAGCCACTGTAATGACGTTGTTGAATTTTCTCTTTTGAATTACCTCGTCTCTAGTGTTTTTAACATCAAGATTCTCTGCATGATTACCAGCTGCCATGACAAAAATCATGTCTGGGTGACCCTCTATTGCACGAGAGAGGGGGTCAATTCCCACAGCTTTGTAATCCGGGATTAAGCTCGACTCTGCAACCCATTTTATTTCCTTGATAAACTCTATAACCTCAGCATGCAAGCCACTCAATTGAGCAAGACGTTCAACCTGGGCTTCATCTTCTTCTAGGATAGAAAAAAAGAAAGAGAGTTTTTCTTCTAATTCAACTTGAGATGAAACAACTTCAGAGAAATCTCTATGGACTTGCGTAAAAAAATCAACCAGATGACTCACTAAGTACTCTGGGTATTTATCGTAAGCAACCCTCAGAGATTGAGGGGAAAATAAACTTAAATCTGCTTGACTGAGAGCCGTGGATTGAGAAAGACTCACTAATCTACATCCCTTTTTATAAGCCTCATCAATGCTCTCGTATATAGAAGAGGTTTCACTATAGAGGCGAGGAATAATCTTAATCTGCCTCTTAGGGTCACTCAAAAGATAACCAATGTAGTTAGCATGCTCCAAATTGAGCCATTTCTCTGAACTCAGAAGCTCCTCTGACTTCAACTGAGCAAGAGTCCAATACTCGTCTTCTGCATGAATCAAGTGCCTTTTAAGGTAGAGATTTGAACTCGATAGAGGCTCATCTAGTAATAGAATACTTTCCGTAGGTTTACCTGCTTTACGCTCTAAATCATTGTGAGCTAATTGTGTTGTGCTATAACTTGAAAACGCTAACCGAGGAACACCTGGAAGATGAGACAATGCCTCAAAACCTTTTTTGTAACCTGAAATAGGTCTGGCTACTCTAATAGGATCAACAGGCCTCAATACTAGTGCATCTAAAGTGATTCTCGAGTAAGGACCCCTCATAGCGGAACTCCAGGGCCTCACACGATTTGCCAACTTATCCCTCAACACATGCGATACAACGGATCCTTGAGCAATCGCCATTTTTGAGGCCAATCGAGCACCTTGGAGCATCCCAAAAGATTCTTGGGACATCGATAGCCCTAAAATTAAGGAAGCCATAAAGACTAATCTAAGGTTCATACAGGTTACCCCGGGTCAGGTCTACATAGCTATCAGGGCTAAGCTTATTATTCAAATACTATTTATTAATTAAAAAACTTGAATCGTACTTTAAATTTAAACAGAAGAGCTAATATCCAATGCGGGCATTGAAAGTAGATATACATTCTTGCTCACCCCCCAACTCTTAACCCTCAACCCTTTCCTTTTAGTTTTCCCTTCTCCTAACAAGTCTGCTAAATACTGCTCCAAAGCTCCGCCTTGAACACTAAACTTATGTTAATTAGAAGCCAAATCTCTTTAATGTTTTTATCCCTTCTTGTGGCCTTGTTGCTCACGACAGGGTGCACACGTAATCCCACCAACCGTGAAACATCACCTATTCGGAAGCCCCTGACAGAAATAGAGCAACCACCCAGAACTCTACCTAAACTCTCGGCGGTGGCGTTTCTTTCCCCTCAGAATGATCAAGGCACATTACGAAACCTAATCGTGAAAACCACTCCCAATAGCACACGAACCTTCGAGCGTATTATTGAAGGAGTAGGTCAAAGCTTTGAAGCCAATCCTTTTATGATTGCCTATACTGAGCCGCACCCTAGTTTTGGTCCTGAGCACCCCAGCGGCCCATTAAGAGCATTTGATTCAGAGAACCAATCCATTCCAGTCCCCCCCGGTCTGATTGCCAAACAGGGAAGCTACTTCATTTACCAACAAAAACTCGCCTACTTAGCAGACATTAATCTGTCAGAAAACTCGGGTAGACTAGAGATTATTGATCAGGATGGGCAAGAAATCCCAGAGTTCACCCCAATTGATGAGGTGCAGCTTCATTTTCGAATCAATGAACACGTTGTGAGTTTTCTCACTGAGGACCTCATTCTTGATTATGGGACCTTAAGGGTGCTCAACCTCAAGACAAATACTCCCGCCATTGATCTTTCCATACCCTACGTCAAACAATATGCCCTTCTCGAGGATCGAATTATTTACAATGCCTTTGTCCCAGAAAGCATTGCACAACCCACGAGAAGAACTCGACTCCATGCGATCAACCTAGATGGTAGACCCATTGAAGGATTCAGAGCCTTTTATAACTCTGATAGTTTTACTCTTGGGTCCCAAAGAATTTATTGCCACGGACCCAACAGGTTATTCCTACCTATTGGAACCACTCTGCATATACTCGATTTTGATGGAGAATCGACACATGCAAACTTTATTGATCGGGTTCTCGAGAGTATTTCTGTAGGCCATCGCATAGCTTATCTGAGGGTTCCCGAACGAGCTTGGTCTCAGGAAAATTACTTTTCTGAACTTCATATTTCCGATCAGATGGGACTACCCATTGAAAACTTCACCCCTATCAGAAGAGTCTTCACTTCTCATGGTCTAAAAATGAACTCTTCTGCCATTGCATATACAACTACTTCAGATGTATTCTCAGAAACTGCGACTCTGAACTTCATTAATCATGATGGACAACCTATTAATTCACTCCCATCTGCTCCAGTTCTAGCAGACCAATTTATACTTTTTTAATTGTATTCTTTGAGTCAAAACCTATCCACTCTGAGTGTCTGAATGATCGAACTTTGGGGAGGCGCTCTTGGGCTTTGATTAGATCAGTCGTGTTTCAAAAAAACGACTTCCTGCCTCACTTCTTGTTCATTGATTGACTTGCGCGAGCGAAATTTCAATCCCTGATCTTCCTAGTCTATTTTACTTGTAACAGAACCCACTCTTTGATAATTCCTTATTTTATTTAAATAATATTTATTACCTTTAACATTAACTTACTTTCCTTGCCGACCTTAATCACTTTACGCATCTCACTCGCCTTAAATGGATGTTCATCCTCGAACCAACAGAGCGAGAAAACGCAAACAATTCAACTCACAACTCCAAGCCCGAAGGAATCATCCCTCCCGGAAATCTCCGGTGTTGCTCTGATTTCTAGGCCCCTTAATAGCCGTCATCAAAACAATCGCGTGATAAAAACTACCCCCATAAGCCCAAGTGCTTTATACCGAGTCATTCAGAATGTGGGCCTACCTCTTGAAGCCAACCCATACATCATTGCGTACACACAATTAGACCCCAGCTCGCGCTCCAACCCTTTCCTTAAAGCTATTGTTTCAAATAATAATCAAATTCCACTGGCCTCAAATATTCACGCTGATCATGGCACCTTTTATATCTATGAGAAGAACCTCACTTTTTTAGATCATTATGATGCGGGCACGAGCACTGGAAGACTAGAAGTTGTAAACCATGAGGGCACACCTCGTGATCACTTCATTCCTATTAACGGTGTCAAAAATTTTTTTAGACTCAACGACGAGGTAGTGAGCTTCCTCACCCCCTCAGAACATCCAGATGATGTACATCCAACTCTTCGCGTTCTCAATCTTGACCCTGAGTCCCCCTCAAATAATCTCTCTATTCGGGAAGTCTTTTCATACGAAATTCATGAACATTCGATTTACTACGTCTCACCCAACCTCAGTGACTCTTTTTCATTAAAAGCAATCTCTCTGGATGGAGACCCCGTCGATCATTTTCATGAGATTCAAGATGTTTCTTCATTTCGTATCACCTCAAACCAATTATTTGTATTATGCGCATTTACTCATAGAGATGGAGTTTTTAACTTACGTATTTTTAGTCTCAATGAAGAACAAATCACCCGAGAAGAGAGCCGATTGACATTGCATCAATTTTCAGCTCACTCTAATCGGATCGCATCTCTTTTTAGCCTGGTTTCACTGATGGGTGGAGAGGATACAGATTTAATGATTTCAGATCTAGAAGGGCACCCTCTTTTAGGCACTCCTATTCAATATGAGTATTACCCACATGGGGTTTAAATGAACTCCTCAGTCATTGCATATGACTCCAACTATAATGAATATTTGGGCACGGGAACTCTGAAATTTGTAAATCATCAAGGAAACCGCATCCCCTCTATGCTCAGTGAGTTAGTCGTTGAAGGAAGATTTATCCTATTTTGAAACTTAAATCAGCTGACTCTGTTCTCACCCGTTAATCCGTAAAGATGGCAGTATGAGCCTACTATTTTTTTCATTCTTCAAAAATGCCTTTGCTCGCCCCCGATTTAGCGCGATGATAGCACCATGAACTGCATCCTCATTCTGGGAAACCAACTTTTTAATCCCTCACTGATCAAAAAACACCTTAAAATTCAGCCTATAAGTCTCGTCTATATGAGAGAGGATTTCGAGCTTTGTACCTACTATAAGTTTCACAAACATAAGATTATTTTCTTTCTCTCCGCTATGAGAGCATTTGCTACTGAACTCAGAGCAGAGGGCTTTGAGGTTCATTATGAGGAATTAAGTCCGTCGAATCAGCCTTATGAGACTCACTTTAATCACTTTCTAAAATCGAGGAGAGTTCAGCAGGTCTTTACCTTTGAAATTGAAGATGTCTTTTTCGAGAGACGAATAATTCAGAATCTAAAAACTCAAGGCATCCCACTCACACTTTGGCCATCTCCTATGTTTCTCACAAGCCGTGAGGAATTTAAGGCTTATCTTAACCATCAAAAAAGACCCTTCATGAAGACTTTCTATGAGCTTCAACGAAAGCGCCTCAAGATTCTCGTTCATCCGAATGGAACACCTGTTGGAGATCAGTGGAGCTTCGATACTGAAAATCGGCTAAAACTCCCGACTGATAAAAAACCACCTCTTCCTTTTCTCCCTAGCATCTCTCATCAGTCAATCATCAAGGAAGTATCTCAACTCATAGATCAGTATTTTCCGTCACACCCAGGTGAGAGCGTTCACTTTTGGCTACCGATTGATCGCGAGGGCGCGCACGATTGGCTAACGCTCTTTTTAAAGAAACGCCTTCATCACTTTGGTCCTTATGAGGATGCCATACCCACTCACTCTGAATTTGTCTATCATTCTGTACTCACTCCCTTTTTAAACACAGGATTACTCACCCCCCAAGAGGTGGTGGATCAAACTCTATCCTATGCACATCGGCACAATCTCCCTATCGCGTCCACTGAAGGATTCATTCGACAGATCATCGGATGGAGGGAGTTCATCCGAGGTATTTACCAAAACTATCATCAGGAGCAGGAATCGAAAAACTTCTGGAATCATCATCGCAAACTAAGCAACCACTGGTGGAACGCCAACACTGGAGTCCCCCCACTGGATGAAAGTATTCGCAAAACCCTTCGCTATGGATACGCTCATCATATTGAGCGCCTCATGGTTCAAGGAAGTATGATGCTCCTCTTAGAAGTTGCTCCTCAAGAAGCTTACCGTTGGTTTATGGAAATGTATATCGACTCATCGGATTGGGTCATGGGGCCCAATGTTTATGGAATGGCTCTTTTTAGTGATGGCGGAATCTTTGCGACTAAGCCGTATATTTGTGGATCGAATTATTATAGAAAAATGGGACCCTACAAGAATGAGGAGTGGTGCTTAGGAGTAGATGGCCTGTACTGGCAGTTTATTGAAAAACACCTCAATTTTTTTGAAAAAAATCCTAGACTCTCTATGATGACCCGACAGATAAAAACCATGAATAATCAAAAGAAAAAAACCATCTATCACGCTGCCGATCGACTGAGAGAGAAACTCACTCGTTAGCTAAACTGCTGAAACTCCCTGAGTTGCTCTCTTCTTTGTGAGTGAGCTAAAAGCAACTCTACTTTTTTTCCTCGGATCTGAACCTCATCATGAACTTTGGCCATACACTCCTGAATTTGTGTCGTGCTATAGCGTCTCACCCATCGTACATCATGCCATCCATGAACCTTAGCCATGAGAGTTGCACCCCATACTGAAGGCACTTGCAAATCCCACAAAGGATCCCAAACCCTACCCAGATCCTTTCTCCTGGGATCAAGACAGATTTCATCCCGTTCTGTTTTTGGATAGTCTAAAAACAGCTCAATAAAGGGGTAATAGGGCCAAGCCATGAGTAGATGTCTCTTTTGTACTCGAATGATCAACTGAGAAATCTGGAGCTCTGAGCAAACCTCCTCTAAAAGTATTCGCTTTTCCGTCTCATCGCCGTGAACTAGCCAAGCACTCGAACAGGAACCTATCACCTGATGCCGAGCCTGAATTTGCTGATGTAATCTGTGCCGTTCAGATGCGCTCCACGCCGAGTACTCAAGCAAATCGACCTCAGAGATTTCAAAAATTCTCTCCACCTTTCCATACTCTTTAGGCTCAAGACCAGAGCACCCCAGCCTGCAGCCGGAGCCCCGTTCTCTAGGATACGAAATTAGAGCTAAATCTTTTTTTTTCATACTTAATGATCAACTCTCAAATCTCGGCACTGTACTATTTCTTAATCACCAAAACACCTGCTTGGGCACTGCGAACCACTTTGCGAGTGATACTCCCTAACAAAGTTGCAGCTACAGGTCCGCTTTGAGCCGCCATTGCGATCAAACCGATCTTATTTCTCTTAGCGTATTGTAGAATCCCATCAGCAATCCCATCTATAGAGCTTGCATCAAAATAACACTCCACTCTTACGCCCTCCTCATGAGCGAGCTTCACCCACTTTTGGGAGATCTTACGTTTTTCCTCCTCTGCTTGAGTAAGAAACTCCGGAAAAGGAACCCATCCTCCACCCAGGAGAAACACTCCTGATTGAAGAATAGGTTGAGCAGGCTGGGTCTCTCGATGATAGATGATCACCTTTGAATCGAACTGCTTGGCTAGTTCAAGCACTCTTTTGTAAAGCTTAATTGAACCCGGAGTAAAATCAGTGGGAAATAAAATTTTCCCGAAATGAAAGGAATGAATCTCTGGACCCATCACCAGTACCGGAATTTCTGAATGGAGAAGTAAGCTCTCTGCAAAACTCCCTAAGATCAAACGCGGTAAACCATGCCTTGCGTGTGTATTTACAAGAATGACATCTGCTTTTACACGATCAGAATAATTTAATAATGACTTAACACTACTCGTGATTGAGGGTTGATCCTGAACTAACACTTTAGGACGAGAGATTTTTGGAAGCTTAATGGCCTTCAGAAATTGCCCCAATGATTTTTCTGCAGCAGGCTGAAATTGCTTCAACATGGGACTAAATGTCTCACCTGGAAAATTCAACCCTTCAGAGTTAAGCACATACACAGGCTCGAGGGTGGACCGTAATTTTTTTGTCCATTCCTTCAGAAACTGAATGAACTCACGTTGTTTCTTGCTCTTTTCCTCAAAAGCATCCACTGCCCAAACACACTTCTTAAACTTCATCTGTTTTTTTTTACGCTGACTCATCATATAATCCTTTCAAAATGGAAAGCTTCGGCTTGCATGTTTTATGCTGAATTAACTCAGGATGAGAATCCGATTTCAAATAGACGACCGACGTGAAAGAGTTTAATCTTAAAGTTATGAAAACAAAATATTTTTTGATTCTAGCTCTTAGTTTTTTTGGTGCAATCCATCATGGAATATTGATTTCAGAGGCTGTAGCAAAAACAGAAAATCCTCAACACTGGAATCAAAAAATGCAAAGTCTGATGAAAATCTTCTCAGACTTACTCACAGATACCAGCAGTGAAAAACGATTCAGTCTTAAGAAAAACCAAAAGAGGGTTCAAACTCACATGAGTAAGATGAGCTCACTGGCCCATGACTTGAAAGGAATGAGTAGCTCCAATCCAGATCCAAGCCTAGCTCTCATGACACAACTTTTTGCCGAAGAAGCCTCTCGTGCTCAAGAAGCTCTCCAAGCAGGTAGAACTTCCTATGCAAGAAGCATCATTCAATCCCTACCTGGCTATTGCATTGAGTGCCATACGATCAACCAAAAGGGGCCGCAGTTCTCAGAGCTCACGCTCAAGCCATCCGTTCCTCTTTATGGCATGGAGAAGGGAGAATTTCTTGCTGCTACTCGTCAATTCGACCGTGCTTTAGATGAGTTCAAGCAAGTCATACTCGATTCAGGCGCAGCAAAAACAAAGCCCATGGATTGGAACCGAGCAGTTTATTATTCACTGGTCATCTCAGTGAGAGTCAAAAAAGATCCTGATCTTGCTCTTGGCATAGTGCAGAGTGTATTGGACCAGAAAAATGCGCCCTACTACATGGTTCAAGACGCAAAGAACTGGAAAAAAACTATCTTGGATTGGAAAAAAGAACCCAAACAAACCCCTAATTCTGAAGAGGGATACCGAGAGGAGATGTTGAGACTCACCTCAGCTGCACACGATACTCAGAAATACCCCATGGACCGATCGGCTGATATCTTATACCTCAGAGCTTCAGCAGCAGCACATGACCTACTGCAAAAGTACCCCTCAGGAGCAAAGAGCAGTGAGGCGTTTCTCTTTGCAGGAATCTCTTATGAAGTTTTAAAGCCTGCAAAAATAGATGATCTTCACGAGTTCTATTATCAAGCCTGTATTCAAAACTCACCACACACATCTACAGCAGAGATCTGCTATCATCGCTTTGAGTCTAGCATCTATCTCGGCTACACAGGAAGCAGCGGTACTGCCGTACCTGAGCCGATCCGACAGAAACTCACTCAACTCAAGAAACTAGCAGAGCCATTACAAACAATCGATCAGCCTAAAATGTAAGAGAAACATTTTTACTCTGCATGAATCAATTTCCTCAGGATTCAGATTCTCCCACTGGAAGTGCTCTTGATCTGAGCACTTCCAGTGGGCTCTCAGCACTTCTCTCTACTTGAAAAGTCGTGATCGCTCTCAGTAACTCTCTCATCTATATAAAAATTTTATTATTGATCACGATTGATGCGAATAAGTCGATCGCCTCAAATATTCATTGAGTGATTAAGTTTTACTAAATTCATTTTCCTCTTTATTTTTTTTATCTAAAAAATAAAGTTTGAGGATGTTTCACTATTTTCGTCCGCGCAAAAAAAAGCATAAAAGCCGCTTGAATCAGGCGCAATCAAGTAACGAACATCCTCCAGATCCAAAAACTCAATTTGAAGTTTTATACCAAAGGTACTATGCCCGTGTGCTTAAGTTTGTTCGCAAATCAATTACACGAGATGACTTAGCTGAAGAACTAACTCAAGACATTTTCTTGAAACTCTATCAGCACAAGGACTCGTACTCCCATCAATTTGACATTGCAGCATGGATCTGGAGCATTTCTAGAAACGCCCTGTATGATTACTTAAGACAAATCAGATCCTCTCTCTCAAAACTCAGCAGTCTTGATGATCTCTTTCTTACCCAAAATTATGAACCTTCTTCACTCATTACTGCAGAATCTTTACTGATTGAGCAGGATCACTCCTCTCTCATTCCAAAACTTCTGGCTCAACTCCCAAGACGGCAAAGAGAGATTCTCACGTTAAGACTTATAGATGAATTCTCCTATGAGGAGATCTCTCAGAGAATGGAATTAAGTGTATCTGCAGTAAAATCTCTTCTTCATCGTACTAAACAAAATCTCATCAAACTGAGTCATCAGTATGCTTTAGCTGCCTAATTCCACCAAACGAGAGAGAAAAATAAAGGCACAAAAAATCCTCTCTAGATCTTTAAATCTAGACCAAGAAGAAGCTGCACATCTCTGACAAAAATTTGTGCGCTAGACAGTGGACTAAGATTTGTTAGGCCGTAGAGATAGCGAATATCTCCAACGATAGAAAAGGGCTCCAGAAGAGGGGCTTTCAGGCGTGCACTCACAACTATGCCCGTATCATCTTGTTTCAGAGAACCCACCTGGTTCATGAGAGGAGCTGATCCTAAGGCACGAGAATAGTATGCTCCAAAGCCAAACCCAAAGTACTTCAATGCAGTGCTTCGAATGAGAAGAGGAAGAGTTACGGTACGAAAGGAGACCTGTTGATCCTGCACCGTAGAATCGGAGTAGATCATCCCACGCTCTGCGGAAAATATTCCGATCTCAAGGCCCCATCGTTTCGCAATGGAGTACTCCAGGCTTAAACCACTGCCATAACTAGCTTTCAATCCCGAGGTTTGAAAAACTGGATCTCCCATTGATCCTCCATTCGGATAAGTCAGCAAACCCAAACCCGCGAGATTCATCGCAAATGCGGTAGGACTAAGAAGGAGCAATAAACTGGTCATCAGGAGGACGAATAAGCCTAGATTCTTCTTCATATGCGTATCTTCTCATAGCTATTTCATGATGAAATAGTCAGAAATGAGTCGCATCGGAATATTATGGGTAAAAAAAAAGCCCAATCCATGATGAACCGGGCCTGAATCAGAATCTTTTTTTAGATAGCAGAATAAAATCCCCAGATTGCGCTATAGCCCATTCCAAGAAGGATCACAAAGAGGAGATAGGAGAAGATTTGAATCCTCTTCATTCCTCGCTCAGAAGTGACTAATCCCCAACCAATAGAGGCTTGCCAAACTCCATTAGCAAGATGGTAAGCTACTCCTAAAACACCTAATAGATAGACAGCAAGAGTGAGAGGTTCGTGCAATCCCTCAACCATGTGATGAAAGTCTAGCGTAGACCCTTCAAGCTGGGGTTCAATTCGTGTTTTGAAGATATGCGCAGGAATGAAAAGAAGTAAACCAATTGCACTCAATCTTTGAACCATGTACTTAAGGTTTTCAAAAAATGGAAATCGGTGCAAATTAGGTCTGCTCTTAGACATTGCAATCAGACCGTAAATTCCATGAAAGGCAATTGGAATCCAAATCACGAGAATCGTAATGGGCACAATCATAGGCAGGGAATGAGAGTCTGCTAAGTGCTGATTAAAGGCGTGCTCGCCTCCCAGACTTCTCATATTCTGGTACAAGTGCGCGATCACATAGAAACCTAATGGCAGGATCCCTACTAAGCTAAAGAGCTTGCCCATCCAAAATGAACGATTGAGTGCAGTATTTTGATTCTTTTCCATTGCCTTTTTTTATCAGGATCTGTCTCGCTGCGCCAATGAATTTCGCTGAAGAATTTGTAAACCCTCGGAGTAGGACTTCCAGCCCAATCCTGATACCTGCTCCAAGCACACCGGAGCGATCACCGATTTTCTGCGAAACGGCTCCCTTTTGTGAATATCTGAAAGATGGACTTCAATAGTCGGCTTTTGAATCGCAGCAATTGCATCGCGAATGGCGTAGGAATAATGTGTGTAGGCTCCTGGATTGATCACTACCCCATCAGCCCAATGTCGATTGCGATGCAATAAATCGATGATTTCTCCCTCATGATTTGACTGAGCCACCCTCAGAACCAATTTCATGGATTGAGCCACCTCTTTCAATTTTCGATTGAGTTGACTCAACGTCATGCTCCCATAAACTTCGGGTTCTCGCTCACCCAGAAGATTTAGATTTGGACCATGAAGAACCAGAATTCTTTTTAAAGTTACTGTTTTTTTAGCCATGACCAGACCTCCTTGACGTGCTCTTGAGAAACATTTTGACCCGAAATACCTTTTCCTAAACCTCTGAGAAGTACGAATCGTACTTCTCCTGCCACTGCCTTTTTATCAAGACGCAAGGTACTCAACGCTTGAGCCTGTGAGAAGGTTTTAGGGATTGAGGGAACCGGAACCTTTGAAAGAAATTGAAGAATCTCGGTATATTCTTGAAGCGTTAATAGGTTTTGGCGAAAGGAGAGATAAACAGAAGCCTTCATCCCCCAAACTACAGCCTCTCCATGACGATAGCGAGAATATCCACCCAGATTCTCAAGGACATGTCCTAGGGTATGCCCAAAATTGAGCAAGGCTCTTTTTCCTAAAACATCTCGCTCATCTTGTTGAACTTGAAGACTTTTCCACCTCAGACATTGAAATACGATATGCCTTAATGTGCCTGGGTCCTGGTTGAGAATCAAACTCCAGTTCCTCTTGAGATAGCGATAGAATTGGCCATCAAAAATCAGGGCATACTTAATCACCTCACCTAGACCCGAATAAAGCTCTCGCTCAGGAAGCATGCTCAGGAAGCTCGTGTCACACATAACTGCAAGAGGCTGATGAAATACTCCGATCAGGTTTTTTCCGTGCTCGTGATTTAGACCTGTCTTGCCGCCTAATCCACTGTCGACTTGAGCAAGGAGCGTGGTGGGTATACTCACCCAAGCAATCCCTCTGAGGTAGGTGCCTGCGACAAACCCTAGAGCATCACCCAAGGTTCCTCCTCCCATGACCCAAAGCATGGAGGATCGATCTGCTCCCTTTTCAAGAAGCCAGGTGTAGATCGACTCAACTTGCTTCAGGCTCTTTAACTCCTCCGACGCCCCCACAAAAAGACTCTCTACAGAGTAGCCTTCTCTCCTCAACGAACGAATCCAGCTACGTGCTTGCGATTTTAGGTTTTCATCTGCAATAAAAAAAACTCTTCGCGCTCGAAACTGCCGAGGTAGAGCACCAAGATGCTGATCTAGACCCTCTCCCACCCACACTTCATAGGAATGAGAATCAAGTTTCACTTTTAGTTTTTTTACAGAACGAGATGAAACATATTGAACCAAATTCAAACCCTCTTTTTCTTTTAGTGTTGAGCTTGGATGAGCTCCACTATTTTGCAGGCAAGCTCCTGTGGTCCCTGATCATCAGTATCCACAAAAAAACTCGCTTCACCATAGGCTTGGAGTCTTTTTTCTAGGAGCTCTTCAACCTGAAACTTCAGCCTTTGCTGGTCTAATCCTCGAAGCAGTGGCCTTTGCTCCAAATTGTCCTGAAGTAACCGCGAGCATAAGGTTCCAACGGAGGCTTTTAGATAAATACTCACACCGTGACTATTCACCACCTGCCGAAATGAATCTCTTAGAAATGCTCCTCCACCCAAAGCGACAACGACATGATCTTTTTCTTGTATAATTTGAGTCAAAGCCTCTGATTCCTTGCCCCTAAAGAAAGCCTCTCCGTGCGTCTGAAAAATCTCACAAACCCTCATACCGAGCTTCTCCTCAATATAAAGGTCTAGATCCAAAAACGCATATCCAAGCTTCTGAGCCAGAATTCTCCCTAGGGTTGATTTTCCAACGCCCATGAATCCGATGAGAAAAACTCGATTAAAGAGTAAGTTGATGTTTTTTCCAATCATAGACACGAGACTGAACTTCAGGGAGTGAGTCTCCTCCAAATTTAATTAAGATTTCATCACAAAGAATCAGGGCAAGAATGGACTCGGCAATGACGGCTGCAGCAGGCACAGCACACATATCACTTCTCTCGATGTGAGCTAAACTAGCCTCTCCCGTTCTTAAATCTACAGAAGATAGAGGCTTCATGAGGGTTGAAATAGGCTTCATCGTGGCTCGAACCTGGAGAGTTTGCCCAGTACTCATCCCACCTTCGATTCCACCTGAACGATTGGTTTTATACTCAACTCCCCGCCGCCCTTCACTTGCGGGCACATACTCGTCATGAACCTCAGAGCCTCTCAACTGGGCTACCTTTTTACCTAAACCCATTTCGACTGCTTTAATTGCATTTAAGCTCATTAGCCCTTGAGCAATTCGCCCTTCAAGTCTCCTATCCCACTGAGAGTAACTCCCTAGGCCGATAGGAAGACCTGAGGCATAGACCTCAAACACGCCGCCCAGTGTGTTACCCTCTTTTTTAGCCGCTTCAATCTGCTCTACCATCAAAGCATCTACGGAGGAGTTAATACAACGGACAACTGATAAATCCGAGAGAAGATTCAGCTGACCCACATCTCCACAAAATATCTGATCATCACAGGCAGTTCCAATTTGAATCACCCTCGAGGCCACGCAAATTCCTAACTCACTGAGAAACTTCCTTGCCACGCTCCCCAGAGCTACTCTCATAGCAGTTTCTCTGGCACTAGCTCTCTCAAGAACGTTTCTCAGATCCCGGTGCTGATACTTCACTCCACCCACGAGATCAGCATGTCCTGGTCTTGGAACATGAACCTGTCTTCTGACTCCATCTCCTTGGAGAGGCTCAGGGGACATGATTTCCTTCCAAACCTCCCAGTCCCGGTTTTTAATCCAAAGACTCACGGGACTTCCCAGAGTCTTCCCTAAGCGAACACCTGAGAGAATTTCGACTTCATCTGTTTCAATCTTTTGTCTTGCGCCTCTGCCGTACCCTAATTTTCGACGCCTCATCTGGACGTGCAATTCATCCAGATTGATGGGCAGCCCTGCAGGAACTCCCTCAATAATACCAACTAAACCTTTTCCGTGGGACTCCCCTGCCGTTAAATATCGAATACTCATTTCATCTGCTCTCTTGATGAGCTTTAACTGAAGCTCAATTATGCCTTTTTTATAATGTCTAGGTTTTCAACTCACCCAGTAAAACACAGTTTTTGAGGTCATGACCTAAATCATCGTCGCATCGAAGTGGCCCAAGATTCTCTGAGGTGTTGCATAAGATTGGACTTGAGTGAAGACTGATGTTCAAGAGGACCGAACCAAATTTCCCACGTTGCTAAGGCTTGCCAAACTAACATATCTAGCCCCCCAACAAAAGATAAACCCTGACGTTGGGCAACCTCAAGAAAGGGAGTGATTTGAGGAGAGTAGACAAGATCAAATGCAAAAGCTTTTGAGTTCATCACTTTGCACAGATCAAATACACGAGGGTAACCCTTCATGCCTATTGGAGTTGCGTTGATATAAAGAGAGGGTTGCTCTTCTCCCCTCAGGTTAAGTGATTGAGAAACATTACGAAATTGAGTTTTTGGAAATACAAGCCTCACCCGCTCAATCAGGTCAGTAGCATGAGCAGGTGATCGATTCCAAATCCAAACCGCCCCAGCATTGAGTTGCCCCAAGGCATAAGCTGCAGCAAGCGCAGCTCCTCCCGCACCAAAAATCAGGCCCACCTGGCCCTGAGAAGAAACCTCATGCTCAACTAAAGTCCGAGCAATACCGAGGACATCCGTGTTGTAGCCTTTAAGAGTTTGATCTTTGAGTCTATGAACCACATTCACAGCACCTAGTACTGAGGCTTCCTCTGAGAGATGATCTAATGCAGAGATCACCTTTTTTTTTAAAGGAAGCGTGACATTCCACCCTTCAAGAGCCGTAAGCACTGAGTAGACTCCACTTTGATCATCCCATTCTTGAGATGAAATCCTGAGCTTTTGATAAGAGACAGGAGAATTAAGGGATTGTGAAAGCCACTGAAAAATTGCTGGAGAAAGGGAGTGCTCAATTGGATCTCCAATGACTGCAGCATTAAAAATTGGGTTCATGCACGTCTATCAATGACTCATTTTATCTAATTCAGCAAGTACCTCCTGAGAGTGCTCCTTGGGGTCTACACTGGAGTAGAATTTTGCAATTTTCCCTTGTGAATCAATTAAAATACTTTGCCTCTGATGCAACCCAATCACTGGCATCATTCCGACTCCAAAGGATTTTGCAAGCGACCCATCCTTATCTATCAGAAGATCAAAGGGCAGATGGTACTTTTGCCTAAAGCTTTTGTGACTTTCAGCATCTTGAGCCGAGACTCCTAAGATCACTGCACCTTTTTTTTGAAACTTTGAGTAGTCATCTCGAAATTGACAAGCCTCTTTCGTGCAACCTGGAGTATCGTCTTTCGGATAGAAATAAATGAGAACAGGCTTACCTTTGAAATCTGTCAGTTGAACTTTTTTTCCATCCTGGTTCTCAGCAACAAAAGAGGGAGCAGGATCTCCAACACTGAGGGTACTCGATGCAGCTCCTACAATCCCCAAAGCAGCAAAAAACTTTTTCATGCCCATATTAATAATATCCTCATAATTCTAGGTTTTTTTCCTACAGGATTCCCCTAAAGTTAAATTTTTTTATTGGAGTAATCGATTCAAATGACTCAATGCAGCAATACAAATTGCATCTCCTGGCTCATGCTCAAGGGCTTGCTCGAACTCTGATACTGCACGCCTAATTTGACCTTTAACGGCAAAAATTCTTCCCAAGTTCATATAAGGCAGGTGTTTGGAATCAAAGCGAGAAGCGTTCTTTGCTCTCTCCAGCCACTCTTCTGCTTCTTCTATTTTACCCAAGGCAATAAGGTAAGAACCTAGATCGTTATAAGAGTTTCCATAATGAGGATCTACAGAGATTGCTTTTTTGCACTCATCAATGGCCTCATCAAACTTACCCTGAACACTATAGGCCCAGCCCCGATAAGTATATGATTCTGCCGTAGGGTAAAGTTCAATAGATTGGGTATAGAGATTGATTGCTCTCAAAATATCACCCTCTTGATGGTGTTTCTGGCCTTCTTGACAGAGCCACAAGGCTCTTTTCTTAGTGAATTCACTCTCCATAAAAACACCCAGCCCCTTTCTTGATTGATTTGAGAAAATGTCATTGATTATAAGACTCTACTACTTCCTCCTAAACACATCTCAGCTAAATGAAAAGCCTGAGATTTTTCTCATTTCCAAGCTAACAGGAACTGATCACAGGAATCAAACTAAATTCAGTGATACCTAACCCCTCAAAACAAAAGGAGGAGGCACTTGCTACCCTCCTCCTTATTTATCCTTCCCTAGATCCAATAAGACTATTCACATACTAGGCAGAGCTACTTGACTTCTGGCCTGCTTTCTGTCCTGCTTGACCAGCCTTCTGGCCCGCTTTCTGTCCTGCTTGACCAGCCTTCTGGCCTGCTTTCTGTCCTGCTTGACCAGCCTTCTGGCCCGCTTTCTGTCCTGCTTGACCAGCCTTCTGGCCCGCTTTCTGTCCTGCTTGACCAGCCTTCTGGCCCGCTTTCTGTCCTGCTTGACCAGCCTTCTGGCCTGCTTGACCAGCCTTCTGGCCCGCTTTCTGTCCTGCCGCCTGACCTGAAGTATCGACGCTAGTATCCTCGGCAAAAGATGGGAATGAAATTGCTAAAATAAGAGCCAATGCACTGAACAAGATAGAGGTATTAACAATACGCTTCATGATCTGATCTCCTTGAGAGTTTTTATAATCGGTTAGACGCTTTCCCTTTTTGCAATGGAAATGCCATGAATATGGCTATTTCCCAGTCATTGATAAATGAACTCGTACTCACAACTCTCTGCTTCAAGTAAGGAGCCGTGAAAAACACGGCCGAAAACCTCCAATAAACGACATAAATTGCAAACCAATTAGGTGATCGCAATCCAACTCAAACGTACTTAAAAGGGAACCTTCACTCAAATTCAATCTAATCTTGGAGCATCAAACATAAAATATTGAGACGTACAAACAGTCGGAATAAAAAAACCACCCGCCTAATAAGAATTAAACAAAAAGTTTGTAACATACGGGTAATGCTTCATTTTTTTATTATCTAATGATTAATGACTTAAAATAAAAAATAAGCCACACTAGAAAAAACCACCCTAACAAGTGAGAAAATTATGAATTTAAGCCTTAAAGAATTAAAAAAAATAATAATTATAATAACACTACCAATTAATCTCATTGGCTGCATTAAGGATACTGAATCCCCTCAATCCAGTACCTCAAAACCCGCATCTACTCCAAGAATTACTGATCTTAGTCAATAATTCCTAATCTATGTGGAGTAAAAAAACCCGACGATTATCAAACATCAGAAAAGCAGCGAGGATCAGGTCATCTCATGAACTTTTCATTTTAGCCCAAGAGGTACAATTATGCTTCAGAAAGCCATCAAAACTGTGAATTGGAGCGAATCATTAATTTTAATTTTTGGAATGATATTCAATATTATTTCTCTTTTTTCTATTGCTAAAGCAGATGATCTTACAGATTACTTCAATTACATAAACACTATACATCAAAAGGCTCTAGGTGATTTTATCAGTCGGGCGCAAGCAAAAGTCACTGTATTGGAAGATGCAAGTTTCGAAATCTGCAACGATTATGACCACACCCCTGTGGGCTGGACAAACAGACTCCTCTGTATTGTAGAGTCTCAGGTCACTAATGGAGGAAAGGTAGGGAAATACACCCGACGCTTAACTGATCTAGGAATTACTATTCGAGCAGAAATCACGCAAATAGATCAAATTTATCTGAGTAACGGAGAAATTGGCAAACGATACTTAGAAATGGTATGGATATGTACCTCGCGCTGCTCAAATTTATTGAACTTTAATAGAGTACTTTGGACAAAATTTGATAGAACTCCTTCAGGAAAAATAGCTATGGCAAACATTGCAACAAAGCCAAGCTTAGCGTTCGCAGGCACAGGGGATCATGGCCTACTGGCAACCTTAAACCTATTGGAGGCTCCTAAAACTCTCGACATCAAGGCCTACATTGATTTTCCTGACTCTGATCATAAAGGTGATTATGATAAGTTTACAATTCGTGTGGTTGGAAGCGCTGCGACCAGTAACTACCAGTTGAATCTCACCATGAATCGGACGAAAAGTGATGGAAATCCCGGACATATCAAGCTAGCGCTCGCTAATCGCTCCACTGGGAACTTCAATGGAGATACCATGACTTATCTTGAAGCATCAGGAGGAGGCATTCCTGGCTCCAAAATAAAAGCAATGGATGCTGCAGGCACAAGCACGATTCCATTGACTGATACGTCTTGCATAAAAGCATCCGAAATATTGTCTGGATTTCAACTAACAACTACAAATTCTTGTGGAAACACGACTGTGAATGCCTTTGATGTCCTCGCAGAGAATGTAGCATACTCAAAGATCAGTACCATTGTCGACGAATTCTGGAACTCACAGGAGTTCTCAGAACATCCTTAATGAGTGGTTCCTATCTTTAGAGCAGAACTTTCATAGAATCCATACTTTTCGCTAATGAACTCTCCTAAATCCAGTAAAATGCCTATTTAGAGTGTTCAAAATATTAAATTCTATTTAGAATTAAAAAATTTAAATCTACGCCAAAAATAATCGGCCAATCTGCGTTGTGACAAGAGATGATCTACGATAGCAGATGGGATACAATAGTCCCATTTAATACCAATTCTTTGTCAATTTAAGGAATCTTTTCCAATTACTTCCTGACATCAGACAGCCATCTGAGCAAGTATTGCCTAGTACAGATCTTAAAAAAATGATTGCTGCTCAGAGGTCCCTACTGATGAGGCAAGTAGCTCTATAAGCCTTTGATTCATTCTTAGAGTTCTTTCGGGGGATCTTGGAAAGCGAAGAATCCCCTTTTTTAGCATGGGATAGAGTTCACTGAGCTGATGCTGAATGACAAGGTCTAGGAACTGCCTCAGCCCCTCCTCTGTGACTAGCGGTAAGTTTAAGGCTAACTCTTTTGCCTGATCACGGGTCAATGCATGCTCACTACAGGAAGTATGAAAAAGGCTTGAAGAATGAGACGATGAGGCCCCTGAGGTTAACTCTAAGGCATAGAATTGAGTTGAGAGAGAATCTCTGAGCACTCTCTGCGAGCTTGGTATTCGAATGAAGAAGTGATCAGCTGAGATATGCATATGAAAGCGAGACCCATTATTTAGGCTACAGCTAAGTCGTTCATTGAATCCTGAGCTTTCATTTTTCTCAACATCAAGCCTGATCCGATTATCGGGGTCATACTCAAACATGCAGGACTTTATCCTAGGTGAGAAAACACTAAGAGTGTCAAGAGCTGAGGCTCTGAGCTCCTCAACCGTCGCCTCGCGCTCATAAATAGGAGACGAGTCTCCAAAGAGAAGCTGATCAAAAACTCGGGTGAGATTCTCTAAACCATTTGATATTTCAGTGACTTTCTCTCGGGATTCCTCAGGTTGAGAATACTCCACGAGAGGCAGTGAAGACACCACGTTCTCACTCCAATCATCTCGAACAGCCTGACTAAAAGCTCTGGCAGGATCTGGATGTCGTTTGTAAAACTCAATTAACCTTCTATTGATATGAATTCTTCTGCCATGATGAAGACTCCCTTCGAGCCGATTGAGCTTTTCAGGGTCAAACTGACGAGTGATCGGATTGTAGAGATAAATATTAAAGAAGTTGCGAATTGCAGTCTCACCGCAATCTGAATACCTCTGACCTGTCGGGAGACTGGAGTGAGAAGAGGAGGCAAAGGTCACTAGCTCTGGAATCTCCAGCTGGTAAAACTGATCTACTGAGATTCTAAACGCTTGTAACTCCTCTGCATGAATCTGATCAGTGAATAGGTCCTCCTCTTTCCCTCCCCTTTGATCTAGGATAGAGGGATGGAAACGCCTTTGTGCAGGCCCTTCACTCAAGCTTTCATCCTGAAATGGTGCGAGAAAGCGAGTCAATCCAGAGTGAGCTCTATGAAAATCCTCTCTCAAGTAGCGCATGGACAGGAACTGATTGCGCAGTTCAAGATCTTGAGGATGTGAACCCGATATGATTGAGTTTCCGATAGGAGTCAGAACATGAGAAAGTCCTCTTAACAGTTCGAGGAGCTCTTGTTTACTCTCATGAGTAGTAAAGAAAAAAGCATAGATTGCGTGAATCAGCAATTTTTTTGGGTAGATCTGAGACTTAAGAACACTCTCCCTTAAAGCACGAACCGTCAGATTGGCAAGAGGCTTGAGATCAATTGCGTGAACACTACTCTTATCTTCTGAGGATTCATCCATTATTTTTTTGATCTGGGAGGCTTGTTCTGTAAGCTGCTCATGATTGAGCTTGATCTTCTGATATTGAGGATTCTCAAGTAGTAGTTCACTTGAGATTTGAAGCTTTTTCATCTGTGTTTCAAGCCTCTTCTTCTTGATATTTAACTCCTGAAACTCCGCTACCCATTTAAGCCTGGGGTTTAGAACATCAATGAGAGTATTGACCAGGTCAGCGCTCAGGATCTCTTCTTGCTCAATTTGAAGTAACCTCACTTGACTCACTCGATCCATCCATAGAGCTAGGGCCCCAAGTGCCTCTGGAGTAAGCCGATTCACAATATCGCCTTTGAGGGGGTTGGGATCTATATTGCCAAAATCAGGAGAAGTAAGAAACTTCTGCAAGAACTCTGAAAAGTAATCCTGTGGGCAATCATCGATTTCTCTCAGCTCATGACCTAGAGTGGTCCGATCAAAGCAGCTTAACCCTTCCTTTTTAGGTCCGTAATTTCCAAAAAATCTATAATTCTCAATGAGAGTTGAACGAAGCAATATGAGACCATAAATGGGAGATAGATAGGAATGAGATTCCTCCACCAATGCGTGAGTTCCTCGAATCAGGTGCGGATCAAATCTCGCTTGAGCGAGCTGGGGGTAAAGAATCAAACTAATTTGGGGAAAAATCAAAAGAAGATAAAACTTGATACGTGAGCAACCCTTTTGAAAATACAGCCTAAATAATGGCATGGGACTATGATTGCTAGACTTTAAGATTAAACCTTGAGACTGTAAATCTATATTCATGAATGCACACTCGTTTTGATAAGCGACAGAATAAATAAATCTACTCAATCTGATTTAACTAATTTTTGATAACTTGAGACACACACCTTAATTGGGATGCATAGCATCATGGTTAATTTTTTTTTATAACAAAATTAATATTTTTAATTTTTTAGACAAGATACCTTATACATCAGCCCCTCGATGCAATGGGTTTGGGACTAACGAGCCATACCACTCAGCCCCCCATGATCTTCACTCCTCACCCCTCCTCTGCTCAAATGCAAGCTCTTAGGATAGGAAAGCCCGCCCACTCGAGCAAAAAACTAGATAAGGATGAGCAAACCGACTTGTTTGAGTAAACTCATCCATTGTAGTTGAGTATAGAGATGAAGATTCATCTCATCTAAAAAGCTCCAAACTTATTCTTTACTACTACCCAATAATCTTCTCTCTACTATGCGATGAGCTCAAAATTCAGATTCAGAAGGCCGAACAGAGAATCCACCGAATTTTCCTCAACATAAGCAATTCCGCAAACGGGGTTGGCCCTAAAATCAATCTCCTTATAGTGGAGAATTTTTCTAAATCTCTCCTGAAAACCAACATGATCAAGAGCTCCCTGCTCTAGAACATGCCTGGACGGATTGTACCTAAGCACCCACCCATAGTAATATGATTTTCGGTCACTCCATATTTTTTGCCAATCTGGTCTCTGATCTAAAAAGAACATCTCCACTGGATTAAATCCAAAAGCATGAAGAGGAAGCTCAGCAAGCCCAAAACCACCAAACCTCAACGGATTCAACTCAATTGGGATCAGTCCCTGAGCCTTACTCCATTTAAACTCGGCATGAATGGGAAATGAGCGTAAGTTTAGGATCTCTTTGAGATGAGAAAAAAATCGAAGTACAGGAGTATACAAATCATCAAAGACTCTCTGGCTCGTATAGTAAAGCGTATTTGAGTACCTGGAGTCTGAGTGCTCAGGATGGTGACAGATATTCACAATGACAGGATCACCGTCTGAGTCGTAATAGAGATCCACCGAGTACTCATCGCCTGGAATACATTCTTCGACCATCCATTCAGTTGGATTAGGCACCTGAAACTTTTGAAACTCTTGATAAGCTAACTTCTGTACTCCTAGGCCAAAAAATCCATCTCTGGGTTTCACGATACAGAAGTCTTGTTGTCCGAGCAGATGCTGCTCAAGCTCATCCAAACGGCAGAACTTAAAATTTGGATATAGAGGTGAGATGAGTTTTCTGAAGGTAAGTTTGTCTTTTAAGCATTGAATTTGAGCTCTCTTCCCATCTGAGCCCAACCCATCCAAGATGGCTTTTAATGCATTCTCTCCGGACATATAAAGCTTGTCCTGATCACCAAACCCTTTTCCTCTGATTGATCCGCCCCCTGCATCTAATACTACAGCGACACCCTTCTCTCTGATTTGATTAAGTAATGCAGAATCAACTTTTTCCCCATGAATATAAAAATTCATCTCCCCTACCCTCACTTGAAGCAGATCATTGCCATATCTTTATTCCATTAGCAATGACCACATCACGAACTCAGTACTTTTGAGTCAACTCACCCTAGGGTCTTCACAGCAAATAAACTCAGAACTAGAAGCCTCCCCAGACGCATAATCTAGCGCCCACACACTCGGTTTTTTTAGGACAAACTAAACCTGCTATCAAGTGCAAATCTGATTTTCACCCTTATACATTCCGATGAGGGTTTTAAGACTTTCAAACTCATCTTCCGCTATAGAGTACAACTTGACTCGGATAACGAGTGGGATTATTTGCGGTTGAGTTTGATTTAACAAGGACTACGAATTGAAACGAAGATCAGCAATCCGTGTGACCGGCCGGGAGTTTTTGTACCACTTGCAATGTTAGAGATCAGCTCGCAAGCAGATTCGCTTCGGGGGCAGGTGGCACCCCCCCAAGACTACTGTGGGGACGAACTTGGTTATAGTGTCGTCTCCAGCGCTCAATGATGATTTGTGCCTACTTCAAGATATAGAAGATCACCCCGTTGAGAAGCTGGTCCCGCATCTTGCCATTGAATAACTCCACATAGCCGTTCTCAAACTTGGAATAACTGCCGGGTTTCGTGAGCGGTACCCGTTTAAACAATAATCTTGACTAGTACTCAAACTTTGAGTACTATCATAATTACATACCATGACGAGCACCGTAAATTTGACATCTCGTTGCAAAAAAGTCTCAAAAAGGCCCCAAAGCAAGTGATCGCTACTCTTATGCTCTGGAAAAAACAAGTCGAAGATGACGGGATAGAAATAGTTCAGCGAGTGTAACTTATCGGGACCATGGTTTAGAAGGAAACTGAAAAGTACTGGGGTTAGATCAATTAGTTTAAATTATGGCTATCGCGCTTTTTATAGAGTGATGAAAGATGAGATTGCCATTATAACCGTAAAGGATGTGAGCAATCATGACTACAAAGCTATCGAAAGGTTATTCGGACGATAAGCTCTTGGAAGGTCTCCTAGGTGGCCCTCTGACTTTGGGCGATGCTTTGGAGGCCATTCGAACCACTTTGGAATTATCTCAAGTGGATTTTGCTAAGAAAATCGGAATCTCAAAGGCTAATCTCTGCGATATTGAAAAGGGCAGAAGGTTTGTTAGCCCGGATAAAGCGGCTGAATTTGCTCGGAGGCTCGGCCATCCTGTCACAACTTTTGTGAAGCTTTCACTTCAAGACCAACTCAGACGGGCCGGACTTAAGCTTAAAATTGAAGTTAAGGCAGCTTGAAGTTATTGCACTCAAACTGAACCAAATAAACAGTATTTACACAACATCACCCAAGGAATCAGTCCCACTCTGTTAGATCGACTTTCTCCAAAGGAGTAATATGCTGAAAAAAATTATTCCTGCTAATGTACTTCATCGGCAGTGCTCTTTGACAAATCAAAATGGATGGCATCGAAGGAAGCTGCATTTTATCTGAGAATGTCAGTGGGCAACTTCGGAACATGGTTTGGCGAGGCCAAATCAAATGTTCACGAATCGGTAACCGCCTTCGCTTTTTAGGATCAGATCTTGATCAGTCAATAGTTTCAAACTCGAACTAAACCAGGAACTATGGCTATTCGAGAATATCAGAATGAAAACGGCGAAACCCGTTGCCGGGTAACCGTTACAATTCGAAGCAAAGAGAATCGAGCAATCCGTGTTCAACGCTCGAAGTTCAATTGCATGTCCGAAAAGAAAGCTCAGCGCAAGGAAGTAAAACTCACTCGCGAATGTCAGGCAAAAGTCTCAAAGGAAGAACTGAAAAGTTCTTCGTGGAGAGTCGTTGTCAATGAGTGGGAAAAATACCTAAAAAGAGAATGTTTTTCTCGCCTCATTGAAACAACCCGCTTGGATTATGTATCAGCTGTTCGGAACTATACCGAAGCTTGGATGGACCGGCCCGCTGCAAGCATTACTCGACTTCAGGTCAAAGAAGCACTGACTCAACTTCGAGTACGGGGAGGGTCCAAGGGATTTCAAAAACGAATGAAGGGGTTGATGAACCAGGTCTTTGTTTTCGGAATCGAAAGTGGCCTCATCAAAAGACTGGACCGCAGTCCCACCATTGGGGTGCAACTCGACAGACCTGAGGAGAAGAAGCCTGAGATTTTGACTACTGGCGAGATTCGAAGACTTCTCTCAGACGCCAAAAGACTCAAGCATCCTTGTTACCCTGTTTGGGCAATGGCACTCCTCACTGGAATGCGAAGCGGAGAGCTTTACGCTCTTCTGTGGAGCGATATCAGTTGGGAGAATCGAGCGATCTCAGTCAATAAATCCTACAATGGCCGCTTAGGCTGCATTAAGAGCACTAAATCCGGTTATTGGAGAGCGATTCCTATTTCGAATGAACTCATGGCCCTATTGCGTGAGCTTCAGGCTGAAGCAGGAAACCATCCTTCCGTCCTACACCACAATCATTTATGGACGCGTGGGTACCAAGCCGATGAACTTCGAAAGCTCTGCATTGGCATTGGAGTTCCTTCCATTCGATTTCATGCACTCCGAGCGTGCTTTGCTACCCAGCTCATTTAGAACGGGGTGGCACCGATCATGGTGCAGAAGATCTGTGGATGGAAGGATCTGAAAACCATGCAACGCTATATCCGAATGTCTGGAATCGAGATTGAAGGGGCAACAGATTGTCTGAAAATGCTCCCCATGACCGAGGAGGACATTGTGGCAAAAGTGGTTCAGCTTTTCACACCCACTGGGTGAAGAGTTGATCACAAGCACCACTCTAGGCACACTCCCCTTTTTAGGGATTTTTACGGGAACTTAGCCCGCAATTTCAGCCAAAATTCTGGGCTGAGTTGGTCTGAGTGAGGGGTTAAGCACATGAAATCATTAATTTGGGGTCGTCACCTCCAAAATCAAAACCCAAAGCAGTCTTAGGGGTATTTAAATCACTAAAATCAAAAACAATGACTTAACGAGATTGGGTCTTTGGAACCATCATAGAAAATCACTCAAAATCACGGTACGTGGTCTGAGCTGAAGTACAAACTCTGTATTCGGGATCATCTATTTTTAGCCTTCTCCCACGGTTTCCGGGAAGAGGCTTTTTAGTCTTTTGAATCAACTAAATTATTTTACAGAACTAGAAGCGCCCTTGCATGAGTAAGTGCATGCAGAGATTATAGGGCGAATAGGGCAAGTCGGGATGACTTGAGAATGCTTTACAATCATTCCACTAGAGCTCAGTCACTGATGTTTATATTCACAACAAAGGTGAACGCGCTGGAAAAGTTGCCGAGGTGATTCGATTGTTTCCAGAGAATCAAAATATTTTGAGTATTTCCCAAATCGGAAAATGAATAAAATAAAAAATTTCAAGTGGTGTTTGAAATTTTTTCTAAACTTTTGTTTTTATTTAACTTTTGATGGTGGCTCCGGAGAGAATCGAACTCTCACACCCGTAAGGATACACGATTTTGAGTCGTGCGCGTCTACCAATTCCGCCACAGAGCCATGCTTGATAACACAAAACAATGCTCCACTTTCTACATCAAACATTGAGGAGTTGTCTATCATTTTCAACCCAGTTGAATAGAAAATCCATCTTACCGAGTTGAGTGCAAACTGGTTTGAGCCATCTTCCTTTTTTTAAATGCGATGACCCATCCATAAAGAAATGCCAATCCCACAACAGCAAAAACAATCCAGTGCATTTCAGACTTAATAAGTCCCATCATAGCTTCAGGAGTATGCAAAACCTCGGGGTGAGCTCCAATAATCTCCTGCCCAAACCAAGCTAGAATAGTGCACCAAAGACCTGCTCCTACAATAGTAGCTAAACTAAAAGGGCTAACTGGCATTCTCAGTAGACCTGCTGGGATTGAAATGAGGTGACGAACTACGGGTAATAAACGAGCGATAAAAACCCCAAGCGTTCCAAACTCTTTAAGCCATTGCTCTGCGAGCTCTACTTTTTCCTTGGGCAGAAACACGTATTTTCCATAGCGTTCAACTATGGGGCGACCTAGCCATAAGGAAAGCCAGTAATTCAGAATAGAACCAAAATAGCTCCCTGCAGTTCCTGCCAATATTACACCTGAAAAGCTCATTTGTCCCTGAGCAGCCCAGAAGGCTGCAGGAGGAATCACTAGCTCTGAGGGCACTGGAATAATAGAGCTTTCCATGGCCATTAGGATGAAAACACCCACATATCCCCAAGCCTCAACCCAATGAAACCAAATCCGTAGCAAATCATGTAACATGACTCAGAGACTAGCATGATTTTCTATGAAGCTCATAAGTGAATCTAATTTTTATATACCGTTTAAGTTACTAGGATCAATCTTGACTACTCTAAACAGGCATTGACACCCAAGACATGAGATTATATTCCATGAGTAAGGAACATCAATTGCCTTCACCCTGACTGAAACACTAAAACCACCACTCGCTTACTCTAGAAATGGAAATTTATGGCCTGAGTGATGATTCTGTTTCATTTTAAGAAACAAAAGCAGCGTGAGTAGATCTGAGATAAAAGAATGAAGCTTATTCGCTTCAAATAAAAAGTCTGACTTAATTCAAGGGCACTCCCTTCGAAAGGACACCACATCTTAGAAAGATGTAAATTGTAATACGATGAATAGAACCCAAGCTCCCTCATCTCATACTCTTGAAAACAAAGCAGAGTGGGTTGATCCAATCCCACACTCCAATGAAACATGCTGGAAGCAAGAGCTTCTCAATGCATACACTTCAAGCGAAGATCTCGTTCAGGCAGGACTTATCACAAGCACTGAATCGGCTACTCTTAAAAAAATAGGTGGGCAATTTAAAATCAGAATCACACCCTATTATGCAAAACTCATAGGTACTGACCCTCTGTGTCCCATTCGTCTTCAAGCCATTCCACAAGCTCAAGAGGAAGAACCAGAGTTTCCAGAGTGGGTCAAACAATGGAGCAGGAGAATTTACAAAAAGGACTCTCCCCTCAGTCAAGATGCTATTGGCGATATTCGCAACCTAGCAGCCCCAAGACTCACACATCGATATCCTCAGAGAGCTATATTACATCTCTCTTCAATGTGTGCGATGTACTGCCGTTTTTGCTTTAGAAAAACGCACTTAAATGATCAGGAGCGAACACTCTATGATGGCTCTCTTGATCACGCCTTCTCCTACTTAAAAGGGCACTCTGAAATTGAGGAAGTAATTTTAACAGGAGGAGACCCGCTGTCTGTAACAGATGAGGCTTTAGCTCGAGTTTTTGTAAGACTCTCAGACTTAAAAAATATTAAAGTACTCAGAATTCACTCAAAAATGGCTGTCACCCTTCCTACTCGCTTTACCTCATCTCTACTCCAGGTTCTGTCTAAAGACTGGAATTTTCAAGTCTACTTGGTCAGTCACTTCAACCACCCCAAGGAACTCACTCCACTCGCCAAAGAAAAGCTCAGAGACCTGAGAAAAGCGGGCGTGACCCTCTTAAATCAGTCTGTTTTACTGAGAAGAATCAATGACTCAGTACCCATCTTAGAAGAGCTTTTTCAAGGACTGTATCAACTTGGCGTGATCCCCTACTACCTTCATCACCCTGACTGGACTGCAGGAACTTTTCATTTTCGGCTGAGCATTGAACACGGGCGAGCGCTGATGCGAGCACTCAGAGGTCGTCTCAGTGGTCCTGCACTCCCCGATTACATCTTAGATATTCCAGGTGGCTATGGAAAGATCTCCCTCTTAGATGAGTCATCCTGCAAGAAGATTCAGAATTTAGAGCAAGGCTACTCTTCTAAGTTTCAAGGAAGCGTATATGAGGTATATCCTCCTCATACTAGGACTACCTTAGATTCAGAGCCTCTTTTATACTTAGACTTAAGCGAAAAAGATGCGCGTACTTCATTCGATACAGAGATATCAAGTGGGCTTGAATGAGATTTTTTTACCTCTGATATCAAGAACAATGAAGATCTCAACTCACTCATGACGTCGCATTTCAAGATGGACAGGCCATCATTTTTGAGCTAAACGTTTGGCATAGATAAAACTCTGAGTCACTGTGCGAGCGTAGCTCAGCGGCAGAGCACTGCCTTCACACGGCAGGGGTCACAGGTTCAATCCCTGTCGCTCGCACCATTTCAAGACTCTAGAAAAAAAGCAGCCCATCAAACAGAGTTCTTTCCTATACAAACCTTCCTCATAGACCGAAGAAAAGATTATGTAAACAGCGGTCTCTTTTCATCACGATGAACTATATTCTTCAACTCACAATTTCCCAAATTGGCAAGGTAATTTTTTTAACTTAGATTAATGATAACATCATTAAAGTACCCATCTCATTGGATTGAGCTTCAATTGACAGCTATAATGAGCGCCTGTATCCATGAGTAGATAGGTTTTGATAAATATTTAAAACTTGACCATCACTGATCAGATTTAAATATTTAATGTCGCAAGAGCTTTATTCAATAACTTGCGAATAATCCCTGGAAAGAAAACAAAAAAGAGGGTAAGGTCGCACCGTCTTTCTTGAAATTCTAATAGATACTCGACTTGTAATTTAAGTGTGATTCTGAGATAATATTACTTATTAATTCAAACGATTTAATAAATTTCAGAGATCATCAAAACTACCCCAGAGTATCACTTAATTTCAGCGACTCAGAGGACTGTATCTATGAAGAAACATTTGGCCTTATCATTAATTTTCACTTCTGTATGGTTGAGCTCTCCAACTTTAGCAGCACCGCCTGCATCTACCCCTGCTTTAATTGAAAAAGGAAAGGCTTCTTTTGCCACGAACTGCATTGCATGTCATGGAGAGAAAGCAGATGGCAACAGCCCTGCCGCAGCTTACATGAACCCAAAACCCCGCAACCTCATCAAAGATAAATTCAAACAGGGTGATCAGCCTCAAAAAATATTTAAAACAATTACCGAAGGGCTACCCAACTCCACCATGACCAGCTATAAGCACATCAGTGAAGAGGAGAGATGGGGAATATCTTACTACATTAGCTCTTTGCGCAAATCCCAAAAGTAACTTATTTCTACACTCTATTCATGATTCTTGCGCAAAAGAGTCATGAATAGAGTACACTGTAACCCCACTTCATTTACCCTGCAGATCTACCTACAAAATCAGAAAGCTCTCCTAACCCCTTGGGCCAGTAATCTAGCATTGCTGTGTAAATAGGCTTATAAAATCAATAAATAATGGACACGCATCCTCTTTTTACTAAAATGGGGGCGCTCGATTATAGGGAAAATAGGAACCGGGATCGAGTATGTCTCTTGTTGCCCGTAGATAGGGTATTGCTCCAGCCAATTATTTCAATGAAGAAGGCTTGTGGAGCAAGGGCAGATATCAAGTGTTTCAGCTGAAGAGGGAGTAGTACCCGTTTCTAGAGTCAAGGAACTTGAGAGAAGAGTTTATGAACTGGAGCGCGCATTGGGGCGAAAATCTCTAGAAAATGATGTACTAAAAGAAGCTGTTCGTATTGGACGCGAAAAAAAACTCGTTTCGCGACAGCTATTGGTCGGAATGGAAGATTTCCAATGAAGGTGACCTCAGATACCCTGAAAGTCTCTAGGCCAAATCTCATTCAACAACTCAAGAAGAACAATTCTGTACGACCTGCTCGATTTTCTAAAGAGGAAGATGAAAAGGCTGCTGCCCGAAATTCAGCAAATCTGTAGTCAAAAAAACCACCTATGGGTATCGAAGGGTCACAGCCATGATTAACCGCGAAAGACGAAATCTTAATCTTCCTCAACTCACTCAGCAATCCTCGGAGAAATGATTCGAGATCTCATTACTGAGAGTGTCAAGAAGAGGTTTGGGTCCGTCCTAAATTTGCCGAAGACAGTCCAGTGACTCTCAGACAATAGAGGTCCATACATAGCTCGTGAAACCAGGGTTTTTGATGAAAGTCTCGGATTGAAAGTATGTAACACCCTAGCTTACAGTCTGCAATCCAACGACATGAGTGAGTCCTTAGTGAAAACAATCAAGAAAGACTATGCTTACTTAAACAACCTGTCTGATACTCAGACTATCCTTACCCAGATTGATGAATGGTTCAAGGACTACAACGCGAACGCTCCCCATAAGGGGTTAAAGATGCTGTCTCCAAATAAATACCGGAGATTGTTAAACTTAAATGAGATATTCTGCATTGAGGGCGGAGTAACGCCACCAATATTCACGATGCTAATGCCATTGTAGTTCTTGTAAAAAACTTAACAAATATCGTCATTATGAATGCGGCTGGAGCTTATCAGTTCAGTCGAAACCTGGAGACTATTGCAAAGCCCGGTGGTACTGCCGCTATTCTTCTTAGCTCTGGAACGTTTATCATAAAAAGAGATTCATCTCTGGGGTAGGAGCAGCGAGTTCGCTTCATTCGAGAATGATGTACATTTGGTACTAAAAAGGCGTGGAAAATATTTTTTATTTATCATCATTGTCTATTAAGTAAGATGCATCTGATTCGTCGGACATTAATCCTTGGAGATCGTTTTCATAATCACAGCTTTAAAGATCAACCCACTGAAACTCAGGGTCGAACCTAAATCCTTAATCAAATGACCTCTCTCGGTATGTAGCTCTCTCGTAAAATCTCCTCATTAATGCAGGGGTTAAGCTAGCTGAAACTGCAGACTTTATTTACGCAAAAATGCGAGTAATTCCTCTAAGTTTGTATTTTCTTGGATAAATTTTTGATAGGCCCACTTCTAGTCCTAAGATAAAACACTGGGGTCATAAAAAAATACTCAACTTTAAGGAACACCTAGTCGATAACCAGATGAGTGACCATGCATGAGAAGATTAATGAATCCAAGACTTAGACCACAAATTCTAATCTCTATGATCTTTTCTGGAGTTATTTTAGTTACTCTGCCTTCATGCGCAAAAATTCTATATCCAGCTGAAAGTATCCCAGCTGAAGATTTTCCAGATGAAGACACACCATCTGTAGTGACTCATGCAGCCATCGGTGACAATCACGCCTGCGCAATTCTCTCCAATGGCTTATTGAGTTGCTGGGGAAGTAACAGAAGTGGACAACTCGGCGATGGCACAACCACTGAGGAACTCTCTCCGCAGATCACTGATGAGGCTACAGAGTATTCCTATGTCAGTCTAAACACATCTATAGATGAAGACGAAGATCACACATGTGCGATCACTTCTGAGGGGGCACTTAAATGCTGGGGAGAAAACTCTTTTGGACAACTCGGCATAGGGAGCTCAATTACGCAGTTAGAGCCAACTCTTGTTGACCCTTCATCAACCTATAAAGAAGTTGCAGTAGGAGGAAACCCTCACACCTGCGCCATCACAACCGAGGGTATCCTGAAGTGCTGGGGACACAATGACTACGGACAATTAGGCAATAATAATTTTTCAGATCAAAACACACCTCAAATCATTGATTCAGGAGTGACCTATTCATCGATAGCTACCGGCCAATACCACACCTGTGGAATTACCTCCTCAGGAGCTCTCAAGTGTTGGGGGAATAACACAGATGGGCAACTGGGAGACGGTAGTCTCGTCTATAAATTATCCCCTACGCCAGTCTATGGAGGAGGCATCTACTCAGCTGTTGCGCTGGGAGCATGGCATACATGCGCAATCAATCAAACAGGTGAGTTGTATTGCTGGGGAGATAACTCAAGTGGTCAGCTTGGAAATGAGTCTAATAGTCCTACGATCATCCCTCAACCCATTGATCCAACCGAGCGGTATAGGGAGATCGCACTAGGCTATACACACACTTGCGGTATCACCATTTCAGGCACCCTCAAATGCTGGGGAGACAATACCTTCGGACAGCTTGGCGACGGAACAACGACGGACAGAAATAAGCCTGTCACGATCGATGCAAATACAACCTACACCTCAGTTTTTTCATCTTCTTCTTCAGACAGCACTTGTGCAATTACTTCTGAAGATGAGTTTAAGTGCTGGGGATCAAACCTTAATGGACAACTCGGCGATGGCACCTCGTTATTTACTCTTTATAGTGACACCCCTATGCTGGTAGATAGTGCAACTACTTATCAAGTGGTGTCTTCTGGAGCTCAACACACCTGTGCAAAAACCACTTCAGGCAAAATCAGATGCTGGGGATCGAACTTATACGGCCAGCTCGGCGATGGAACTCATAATCTAAGCAACACTCCAATTAATATTGATTCAAGCACCACTTACTTGAACATAGAAGTTGGATACACTTATACGTGTGGACTCACCCTAAGTGGGGAGATTAAATGTTGGGGCAGTAATAGCTCCGGGCAATTAGGCGATGGTACACAAACAGATCAACTCAGCCCTCAAGTAATCCCATCAGTATCTTATGGCCTAACTACCTATTTTTCATCACTAAGTGTAGGATACCTGCACACCTGCGGTATCTGGACTGACACAACTACTCCAGAAACAGAACTCAAATGTTGGGGAGATAATACTTCTGACCAACTTACCAGTTTAGCTGGTGACCCCCAAAAAATACCAATAACCATAGACTCAGGAACTGAATACACCCAAGTTTCAGCAGGCTGGGATCACACTTGTGGAATTACAAAAGATGAACAGCTCAAATGCTGGGGCAGAAATTTAGAGGGACAACTAGGGGACAATAGTCTGACGAATCGCGAAACACCAGTGACCATCGGGAGCGATAAATATTTATCAGTTTCATCAGGCTATGACCACACTTGTGCAATTCAAACTGACAATAAGCTTTATTGTTGGGGTGAAAATTACGCAGGTCAACTCGGAGATAACACTATAACTATGATTTCATCTCCTCATCCCGTAGATCCTGATACCGAATATAGTATGGTGACAACTGGAAAATATCACACATGTGGAATCACCACTTTAGGTGTACTTAAGTGTTGGGGACTTAATCTATTTGGAACCTTAGGTGATGGGACTACAACTCCTCGCACCTCACCTACTGTGATAGACTCAGGAATTCTTTATCACTATGTAGATGCAGGACCATATAATACCTGTGGAATTACAACAATTGGTCACAAGCTCAAGTGTTGGGGAACAAATTACTTTGGACAAATTGGAGATGGAGGAGAAATCTCTCTCAAACTCACACCTAACTTAGTTGAGTTTAATTTTTAGGATGACCCAAAAATTCTTATTTCATGAATATTTTTTTAATTCGATAGTGATGATCAGTAATCGCTCCAGGACAATAAGAACTCTGCATCCATAACTAAGTTTAATATTCTTCTGCTTGCTGGACCATTTCTAACATCAGTTCAAAATGCATTCTGCGCAGACCTTGAGACACTTGCACTCCATTACGCTCCAACCTTTAAACTTCACCCTGATGAGACTTACCTTCTCTCAAGCGTAGAATGGTACATAGATCGTGTATCTCTGCAATATAAAGGTCACGATGTGATACGAGCAGGAGAACTCACTCCGAAGCGCCTATCGGAATGGTATCCAAAAAACGACTCACCTCCAGCCAGCCCTCATTTACTCATCAAGATTCCAGAGGCCCAACAAGACTCCATCAGAGCAGGGGACCTCACCTCTACCCGATGTTATGCTCATCCCCACTTTATTCAAGATGGGCAATACATTGAGATTAACTACCTACTATTTTTTCCATTCAACGGACAAGCATTTACTAAATTCCCTATTATTAATAAAATATTTAGACATTACGGCATTGGATTTCACGAGGGTGACTTTGAACACATCACTGTAAGACTCTCCTCAGACGGATCTCAACTCATTGGAGTCTACTACTCTGCTCATGCAAACGAAGACACCTGGATAACTCAAAATATTCCCTTTGATTACAATAATCGAATTCTCTCTTATGTTGCCCTAAATACTCACGCCATGTACCCAGTAGCAAAGCGCATTAAGCGGCGAATCATGGCGCCCACCTGGATCTCAAAATATCTCAAACTAAAAAGAGTTTGGACTCCCCTCATTGACTTCACCAGTGATGAAGGACATGAGATCGATTGTCGCAATCAACTGACGTATCTCAATCCCAATACTCCTGAGGAACCTGAGTGGCTCACATTCACAGGACGCTGGGGAAGCGCATCCCGAGAAAGACACTCCTCTACTGGGCCTACTACTCCATCATACTCGAGATGGTACACTGAACACGAAAATCCCGAAGACGGTCTATTTAGACAATCAATCTTCAAAGTATCTCCTCCAGAGGAAATAGAATCTCAAAAAAAGACAAGCCCTGATCTTCTCATAGGTTCAGCCGTCCACTAAAAACAAATATGACGTAGAATCTCTGAGCAAATCCAATGTAAGGAATTCATCCGATTCATTCTCTGATTAGAATCATCAGAGTGACTATAATCACCGTTACTCAGAGGATAATACAATCATTGAGCGCTTTCCACTCCCCGATAGGATCCCTCAGGCTCAGATGGTATTTTGTATTGATTTTCGCTCTGAAATACCAAGGCGTTACATTGAAACCATAAATCCCAAAATTGAGACCCTGGGTTTTGCAGGTTTTTTTGGACTACCACTGGATTATGTTCGTATTAAAGAAAAGCAAGCGCAGCATCGACTACTCGTACCTTTATGCCCCTCCCTAAAAGTACATGAAGAACCTCAAGACAATCAAAACACTGATTTAAAAAATACTTTATTTCAAAACGGCCTTTTTGCACTACTCACCTCCCCTATCATTCGCAAAGGACTGAAGGAGGCATCTATTGATATTCCCGATTCTACATGGTTTGTGGCCGCAGTTCACGAAACCGTTACAGATGAAATTTTTATTCTAGACCGTAGCGACATTCCCGAGCAATTTCAAAGTAAGATCCAAACTCTCGAAAAAAACCTCAAGCAAGCTTCTAAAAACTGCCAGAATGAGCGACAAACTGCTCGCTCCAAGCGAAGCTCTGTAGACCCGAAGAAACGTGCAAAAAACTGGTCTGAAGTTCGACCCGAATGGGCCCTTGCAGGAAACGCAGCATTTATTGTTGCTCCAAGAGAGAGAACCTATGGAGTCAACCTAAATAGCAGGGTATTCCTACATAATTATGACTGGATGAAAGATGAAAAGCGGGGATTTCAGACACTTGAACTGATCATGACAGCTCCCATGATCGTAACGAGTTGGATCAACCTTCAGTACTACGCCTCAACTGTTGCTCCCCAGATTTATAGTTCTGGCAATAAGGTCTTACACAATCTCGTAAATGAGTCGGGTGTGTTTGAGGGAAATGGTGGAGATTTAAGAGTAGGGCTCCCTCTTCAATCACTCCATGATGGACACCGTTGGATTCATGATCCCTTGAGGCTTTCAGTACTTATCGAAGCACCGAAGGACTCAATTGAGTCAGTGATCAAAAAACATAAGGTTGTAAAAGACTTACTAAGCAATGAATGGCTACACATCATTCAAATTGACTCATCTCAGCATAGTTTTTTCAGGCGTACTCAACATGGAAATTACACTTCCATATAATATGTTCTGAAAAAACCTCAAGAGTGGCATGAAGCCCTCTATCCTCACCCCGGAGGACCAAGTTCATCATGAGCTTGAGACTGTGAATCTTGTTAGGGAATCATCCCACAGGTACTCAAGCTCATGAATGAACTTTTTTATCTTTTGTTCTCATGCTGTACGTATAGACTCAAAAACATCTCATCTTTACGCTGTAGCGCAATGACTCATTTAAAGTTTTCTCTGAGAGACTCATTCAAATGAGCAGGAGCAGGAGCTGAAAACGAAAGCGAGTCTCTTATAAACTCGTTTTCATCTTGAATGAGTGAGGAATTAATCTCAAGTTGGGTTTGCCATGTGGATGCTCTCCCTCCGCGATGGTCATGACCAGGAAGCAAAATAGAGTGAGGAGCCAGAGTGAATTTCAACTTCTGTAAACTTTTATAATGACTCTTGGGATCACCCGTAGGAAGATCGTCTCGACCGGAATCACCATAAATCACAGTATCTCCTCCAAAGACAAAGGGACCCCAGACGATTGTCATGGAATCTTGAGTATGACCTGGAGTGTGAATACATTGAATAGGACCTGCTTGTGCATAAAGATGAGCATCCTGAGTAACCTTCAAATGTGCACGGTAAGTCGGACTGAGTAGATGCATCACGTATGAGCTACTCAGCTGATCAGCAAGTTCTGCACCAATTGAGACATGATCTGCATGGGTATGAGTATCAAGGATAGCCACCCATCGATAGTTTTTAAGATCAGCGGCAAGCTGCAAATAGGCTGGCAAATCCTCCCGCTTAGGATCTACAATAATTGCTTCTTGACTCAATGTATTCCACACTACAAATGAAAGGCATTGATCAGAGCAAACCGCACGCACTTCCCACTCTGAGGGCTGAGGAGGGACTTCGGAGTATTGCATCATATCAGCTAATGTTTTTATGCATGTTTCTGAGTTCATTGTCATGATAGCCACCTCCAGATTCAGGGTTCTTCATTTTACTTTGCAAAGCTGGTTCTAGAAGGTATGTTTCCCAACCACTATGTTGACTTTTGAAGACTTACTCCCTGAGATTTTAGAAAAACCAAGCATCCACGCCAGAATGGTAAATACCTTTAGCATGTTAGAGTACATTGGTACTCGAAAAATCCTTAAAAGCCAAGATGCTCCGAGCATGACTCTCTCTCTACTTGCTCATATTCAAGAGGAGATTAGGCATGCACAGATGCTTAAAAAACTAGCTTTAGATTTAAGTCATGGTGAGCTCACGACTTACAGCGAGGATCATTTGTTTTGTGGGAAAGAGGCAAGGGAGTACTTTCAAACGATTGACCTGGAGTCAAAAAAAACACTTCAGGAGTCAAAAACATTTCAGAACTACCTTCTCACAACATTCTTAATCGAAGAGCGTGCAAAAAAACTCTATCCCGTTTATGAACGGGCCTTAGAGACTTCAGGCTATGCGCCTGTCATTCGCGCAATTTTGCGGGATGAGGAGAATCACTTAAGAGAGGTTTCAGAGGAGTTAAAGATTCCGCAAGAAAACACCTCCTCTCTTATTTTAGGGCTCAGAGAGGTAGAAGGCACTGCATTTCAAAAGTATCTACAAGCTATGAGTGCAGAGTTAAAAAAAGCCCGATAGATGTCTTTCTTTTTAGCTAGGTTTGAAAAATAGCGATCAAGGTGAGGATCATATTCACTCTATCACTCACCTACTGTTATTCAAACTCACTTGCATAAGATCAGATTAAGAAATTGAATATCTACTCTGATCATATTCATCAGATCCAAAAACATAAGGATGACATACTGAGCATATGAACGATTTAGTGATTGAAAAAATAGGAACTCTTTTTTTTATCTTTGCCGTGCTGCATACATTCTCAGTAAAATTCATTCAGCACTGGGCGAATCAGTGTAAAAAGGGATCCTTAAGTTATAACCTGCTTAAGATTTTGGGTGAGGTTGAAGTTGTTTTTGGAATTTGGGCAGGGTTTCTTCTACTCTCGATGCTTGGCATGAGAGGTTCTGAAGCAACAGTTCACTTCATTGAGGGCATTTCATTTGGGGAGCCTTTATTTGTATTCGCAATTATGACGATTGCCGCAACACGACCGATTTTAGACCTATCGAAGGGTTTAATTTTTTCAGTCAGTAGGCTTGTTCCTCTTTCTGCTCAAGCCTCATTCTACATCACGAGCTTAGTTCTTGGTCCTCTCATGGGAAGCCTGATCACAGAACCTGCTGCGATGACTGTTACGGCTTTTCTATTAAAAGAGCGGTTTTTTGATGATCATAAATTCTCTACTCGCATGAAATACTTCACCTTGGGTATTTTATTCGTCAATGTATCTGTGGGTGGGGCACTCACTCCGTATGCAGCCCCTCCGATTCTGATGGTTGCAAAACCTTGGGGCTGGGGCTTGCACGAAACCTTTCAACTATTAGGATTAAGATCGATTAGCATTGTTCTACTAAATGCTGGGCTTGGACTCGCTTTATGCCGAAAATTTCTCATGAAAAAATCAAAGGATCAGGATCATCACTCCTCTCATCCTGAGAAAAATCCTCCTCAAAAGCATTCACACAAAGGAGAATTACTCATACAGCAGGAATCTCCTTATTGGCTGCAAGCGCTACATGGGGTATTTCTCGTGTTCGTAGTGCTCACCGCTCACCATACCAACATTTTTATGGGAATATTCTTATTTTTCCTGGGTGTTGTTTCGGTAACGAAGCACCACCAGGAGGAACTCCAGCTCAAACAAAGTCTACTCGTTTCATTCTTCCTTGGCGGACTAGTAGTCTTGGGGCAAGTCCAATCCTGGTGGTTGCAACCTATGATTGAGCACTTAAACCAACATACGCTGTTCCTTGGAGCCACTCTTCTCACTGCAGTGGTGGATAATGCTGCACTGACCTATTTAGGCACACAAATCCAAAATCTCTCAGCTGATCTTCAGTATGCTTTAGTAGCAGGAGCCATTACAGGAGGAGGACTCACTGTGATTGCGAACGCACCAAACCCTGCAGGATACGCGATCCTCAGGGAATGCTTTGGAAAAGAGGGAATCAGCCCCTTCCAGCTGTTTAAAGGAGCTCTCATTCCCACTCTGATTGGACTGATTTGCTTTATGATGTGATCAGCAGCGATTAGCTCTCATCATCGATATCATCGTCTTCATCATCAGCACGATGCTGAAGATCCTCAGGCCGAATCGGCTTATCGGCGAGGTGAGAGTTCACCTCGGCTCTAAGCACTTGAGAAGGACGAAAGGAGAGCACTCGACGAGCACTGATCTCAATTGAGTCTCCTGTTTGTGGATTCCTTCCCACGCGAGCTCGCTTTTCACGAACCACAAAATTGCCAAACCCTGAAATCTTAATCTTTTGACCTTGAGCTAGAGTTGATTTTAAGGTGTCAAAAACAAGCTCAACTAGGTCAGCAGCTTCCTTTTTTGAGATTCCAATTCTCTCATAAAGGGCTTCAACAATATCCGCTTTGGTCATTGCCACAGTGTGGATCTCCTCTTTTGCAGCACGGGGATTTCACCCAGAGAACAGCGGGCCCCCTTAAGTTCGTAACTCAGCCCCGAACTCCTGCTTCCATGCTTCCAGAATTCGTGCTGAGGCAGCTTCGGCCTCCGATTCCTGGAGACTTCGGCTCTCTTCATAAAAGATAACCCGTACTGCTACACTTGTCATCCCCTGCGCTACCTGAGAACCTTCATAAATATCAAAAACTTTTGCAGAACGAGCCAAAGGCTTACCTGCCTTCAAAGCTACCTGACAGATCTTATCAACTGAAACATCTTTCTTCACCAACAAGGCGAAGTCTCTTTCAATCGCAGGATATTCAGGCCATGGCTTGTACTTAGGAACATCAAAAGCAGGGCGAGAAAGCTTAATCAGCTGATCCCAATCGATCTCGGCCATCCACAATGGAGCTCGAGCCTTAAACTCTCGAGCCTTGGCTGGATGAAGGAGTCCAAAATGCCCAGCAACTCCATTACCTGCCAAAATCTCAACGCTCTGGCCTGGATGAAAAAGCGGGTTTCCACCGGTTCGAGAAGCATTCATGGGTTGAAAACGCACTCCCTTAGCTCCCAAATCAAAAAGTAGCGCTTCAATCACAGCCTTTACATCTTTAAAATCAACTTCTCCGCGCTCACTTCTTAAGCTCTCTGCGTACTGAGGTCCGGAGAACATAAAAGCTAGCTTCCATGACTCCTCAACACCGGTCTGCATCTCTCCCTGAGCTGCAATCTTGCTTTGAGCCTTAAACGTTGGTCTCAACTCAAACAACCGTATAGCAAGAGGTTCCGAACCAAAATGGTGATTCCAATTACCCAAGGCATTTCTCACTAATCCGGGCAGGAGCGAAGGAACCATATACTCAAATTCTTCACTCAATGGATTAATCAGCTTCACTGAAGACTCCAACCCAAACTTGGCTAGCCAATCTCGACTTGTAAACGCAAAGTTAATCGTCTCTAAAAATCCTTCTCTCACCAAAACCTGCTTTGTGCGCTCCATTAAGGTCAATCGGGAACGAGCTGACACACTGGCTAAAGGAGAAGAACTCAACGGAGGAATCGTTGAGGGAATAGCATCATAACCTAAACTTCGAGCCACTTCTTCAGCCAAGTCCTGCTTGATACGTAAGTCTAAGCGATAGGAAGGAGGAGTAACTAACCACTGCTGAGCAGATTTACTCACCTGACAATCCAGACCGACCAGAATTTGCTCAACACGGTCTAAAGTCAGGCTTGAGTCCTGCCTTGAAAAACCTAAAAACTCCCCAATGTAATGAGGCTCAATGGAAATCGGCTTTGGACCCTTCAGTTCAAGCTCTTGAGATTGTAATTGAACAGCCTGACTACCCACCACCTGCCCACCAGCCAACTCAAGAACGAGCGAAGTGAGCCTTGCCATCACCCGAGGAAGAGCTGCGGGATCTACCCCTCGCTCAAATCGATGAGCAGCGTCGGTTTTTCTTTGATGTCGAGTGGAGGCACGTCTTACTAAGGTGGGCTTAAACTCAGCGCATTCCAAATAAATATTTTGAGTAGAAGCTTGGACTTCAGAGTTTCCGCCGCCCATGACACCCGCTAGACCAATCGCTCTCTGGGCGTCAGCAATAACCAACTCAAAGCCATCCAGATCAATGGTCTGACCATCTAACAGAGGAAGCTTCTCGCCAGCAAGAGCGGTTCTTACTTGAATCTTCTGTCCGTGAATCTGATCTGCATCGTAAGCATGAGTCGGGTGACCTAGCTCTAACATGACCCAGTTTGTAGCATCGACGACGTTATTGATAGAACGAGACCCTAGAGTCTCCAAGCGTTTGACGAGCCACTCTGGAGAGGGCCCAATTTTTACACCTTGAATGTAACATCCAATGAACTGACGAGCGCCATCGTCCGCATTGAGCTCAATTGAAATGGGTGAACGACCAATAGACTCAAATTGAGGAACAGAAAGATTCACCTCCTGCGCCAAGGCAGCAGCCACTTCACGAGCAATCCCTAAATGACTTAAGCAATCCGCACGATTTGGAGTAATCTTCAGAGTGAGAACAGTATCGTCTCGGTTCAGAATTTCAGCTAAAGGCTTACCCAATGGAGTACTCTCTGAGAGAATCATAATCCCCTCAGATTCATCCTTGAGCTTGAGTTCCTCTTCAGAACACAGCATACCATTGGAGGTTTCGCCCCTAATCTTACTCTGACTGATTTTTACACCGTTAGGGAGATGCGCTCCCACCTGAGCTAGAGCAACCTTGTCTCCAGCCTTCATATTCTGAGCACCACAGACGATCTGAAAAGACTCCCCAACTCCAACAGTCACCTGGCAAAGACTCAGGCGATCTGCTTGCGGATGAGGCTTTTTCTCTAAAATCTGAGCCGTCACAACGTGATCAAAACCAGAGGATTGGCGTTCAATGCCTTCAACCTCAAGGCCTCTGCGAGTCAAAAGCTCAGCTAATGCCTCGGGACTCTTCAAATCAGACAAATCCACTAACTCAGATAGCCATTTCCAAGAAATGCGCATTGAATCTTTCCTCGCTGTCAAAATTGGCTAAGTAGACGAACGTCACCTTGGTAGAGCATTCTCAAATCTGGAACTTCATGCAAAAGCATTGCAATACGTTCAACACCGATTCCAAATGCAAATCCTGTAAGCTCAGGGGAAGAGCCTTCAGAGATAGAACTATTGAGGTATCCACCCATCTCAAAGAGTCGGGGGTGAACCATGCCCGCACCTAAAATCTCAAGCCAACCCGTTCCCTTGCAAACGCGGCAAGAATCCGTGGGCTTGACACGACATCTGAAACAACTGACATCGACTTCGGCGCCTGGCTCGACAAATGGAAAATAACTCGGACGCAATCGAATCTTAGTCCCAGAACCAAACATTTCTCGGGCAAAGTACTCAAGCACACCCTTGAGATCGCTCATCCTAACGCCACGATCAACCCAAAGTCCCTCTACCTGATGAAACATCGGGGAATGAGTTGCATCGTAGTCACAACGATAAACCGCGCCTGGACAAACGATCCGAATAGGCCACTTCTCTGCTCTCATGGAGCGCATTTGCACGGATGAGGTGTGTGTTCTCAAAACAACACCAGGCCCTAGGAAAAAGGTATCTTGCATGTCTCGAGCAGGATGATCTGCTGGAATATTTACTGCTTCGAAATTGAGAAACTCCGTCTCGGCTTCAGGACCTAGGGTCACATCAAAACCAATGCGGCCAAACACATCCATCATTCTGCGAGTGGTCTGACTAATAATATGCAAAGCACCACGATGGTGAATTCGTGCAGGAATTGAAACATCAATTCGCTCTTTTTGAAGCTTTTCTTGCAGAAGGGAAGCTTCTAAAGAAGATTTGCGCTCTTCAAGAGCCGCTTCAATTTTCCGCTTCCACTCATTAGCAACACCACCAATTTTGGGACGCTCTGAGGCCGCAACAGCCCCCAACCCCTTTAAGACTTCGCTTAAGGAGCCTTTTTTTCCCAAAACCGCAATTCTCACCTGCTCTAAAGCATCAAGTGAAGACGCTGCATGAATACTTCGTAATGCTTGATCACCGATTGCGTCTAATTTTTCAATCATTGAAGCTATAAGCTTTCAAATAGAGATTAATGAGCTGGAGCGAGAGATCTCACTTGCTCAATAATAGCACTGAAGGCTCTTGGGTCAGCAATTGCAATATCTGACAGAACCTTACGATCGAGCTTAATTTCAGCCTTCTTCAAAGCTGCAATCATTCTGCTGTAGCTCATGTTGTTTTCATAAGCAGCAGCGGATAGACGTGCAATCCAAAGCTGTCTGAACTCACGCTTCTTGGCGCGACGATCGCGGTAGGCGTACATAAATGCACGATCTACTGCTTCAGCTGTACGCTTAAATTTATTCTTGCGGCCTAATACAAAGCCTTCTGCACGATCAAGAACCTTATTGTGACGTCGACGACGCTTAAAACCACGTTTTGCGCGAGGCATGAGAACTCCTTAAAAATGTGACTCACCTATATCAAATGAAATTCTAAGTTGCAATTTCATCTTGAATTGACCGCACTGACCTCATCTCTGTATGATTATTTCATCCAAGAGAGAGCATTTTGAGCTACTACTCAAGGGCTACGGTCTTAACCCAAAAAACTTAATTTTATCAAACCTTTAGCATTAGCCGCCGTAAGGCATGCACTTTTCAATGTGCTTAATATCACCTTCAAATACATAGCCTGCGCCTCTCAACTTAAGCTTACGAGCTGAGCTCTTATTTCCCAAGTTGTGGCGCTTATTGGTTCTTTTAAACTTCACTTTACCAGTAGCAGTAAATGAAAAACGCTTTGCCGCTGCTTTTTTTGTCTTTAGCTTCATAGGGGCTGCAAAGTACATCCAAATCCAAAATTCGTCAAGATGCTTGTCACTCAAGAACTCATAGAGTATGGTCCGACCCCATGAAAATCTCATCTCTTGTGATTGCGACTTTTCTTCTCGTTCTCACTACAAATCTAAACTCGAATAAAAGCTGGTCAGGCTCACCTTTATCGGTCTCAAATCCTTCAAGCCCCCATCGATGGCCCACCTTTAGAAACGGCCCCCAAAATACCGGCACCCATCCTTTCAGAGCTAAAACCTGGATGCGCGGCCCAAGCAGCAGAAAACCCTCCTCATTTAAACTAGGCGGATTGATTTGGGCTACCCCAGTCATTGATGAGAGCGATAACGTTTATATCGGCTCTTCGAATAAATCATTTTACTCGTTCAGCCCTACAGGAGAGCTTCGCTGGCGCTATGAGATCTTTCCTAGGGCTGACTCTCTCATCGACTCAGCTGCAGCCATTCTTCCAGACGCGCCATTTTTAGTTGTTCCTGGCGGAGATGGATTCTTACACTTCATAAGTAGGGACTCGGGCGAACGAGTTGCCTTATTTCAAGCTCGCGGCGCAACGGATGAAAGCCATCAAAAGGGCACCGTTGTTAACTCCTTTGAAGGAAACGTACAGGCAGGCCCATCAGGAATGGGACTTGTCTTTGCAGGATCTGACAATGGCGAAATGTACGCCGTGGACCAAAACGGAAAGCAAGTCTGGTCCATCAAAACCCAGATGATGATCTGGTCTTCCCCTGCTTTCGGTCCCGATCACAAGTGGATGGCCTTTGGATCTCTCGATCACAAACTGTATATCGTTGAACCTACACGCGGCCAGGTTTTAGCGACTTTTGACTCAGGCGCAGATATTAAATCGTCCCCCACCATTGATTCTGATGGAAATATTTATTTTGGAACTTCTGACGGTAAATTTTTCTCCGTGCGCCTAGAGAATTCCGCTGGAACTGGCCCTTTCTCAGTCAAACAAAACTGGGCGTTTCAAGGCGATGGAGAAATTTACTCCTCTCCCGCACTCAAGAACAATAAGTTAGTCTTCAGCACCCTCAATGGATTCGTGTACGCAATCACAACCGGTGGAAAAGAGATTTGGAAGTACTCCACCCACTCTCGCATCTCAAGCTCGGCACTCATCACACAGGACCAGGTAGTCCTTTTTGGGGCTAAAAACGGAAAACTTTATGCTGTAGATCTCGAAACTGGAGAAAGAATCTGGTCTTACCGAACCACTCAGGATCCCATTAAGATCAACCTGGATTCCTCTCCAGCCATGGACTCTTCTGGCTTCATCTATGTTGGATCTTACTCTGGAACCCTTTACAAGATCCCCTTTGAATACTGTATGACCCATGTCTCTAACACTCTCTCTTGTGAGTTTGGTGGCAAAGATGACCTTCCTGATTACGATCTCAAGCGGGATCAAAACATCTCTACACTTCGATTTATTCCTGCTCAGTCAGGCCCTCGTCTTTTTGAAGCAGGTGAAATGCTGCAAACTAGGCTTGTCGTCATGAAGGACCGTGAGTTTATAGACCAAGCAGCCATCGATGCATCTCCTTCAAACTTAACCGTCAAGATCACTCCAGGCATCGACCTTGATACTCAAGTTTCATCAGATGGAAAATATCTGAATTTTATCCCAAAAACCTTCTTTAAACCTGACACTACCTATACACTTGAAGTGAAAGGTCTGTACTTCAAGCACAGTAAAAGCTGGTTTGAAGATCGAACCAAATACTTTGGTAGAAAATCATTTGAAGCCAAGCTCACATTCAAAACTAAGCCCTCTACGGCAGAGCCCTTCTTGGATGCCGCTAGCGCAGATCAGCCCTTAGTCCTAGGATTAAAATCTCTCTATCTGCATCAACCTGAGGCTTTAGACACCTACATCCCTGCAGCTTTAGATGGCCAGGGATTCCGAGTCAGCACATTTGCATTGGACCCTTCGAAGAAGAAAATGCTGATGCTTGCACTGCCTGCAATTTATCGACAATCAAGAGGAAGTGGAGATGAGACGTTTCAACTCCTTGCTGAGCCCTCCAAAGTGTTTGCTCTAGACGGAATGTATCAAGGAGATCAAATTCGGGGCGTTGGCAGTTTCTCAATCAGTGCGATGGGAGGAGAAATGCCCTTTACCCCATTTATTTTTACAGGAACCTTTAACCCTGAAGAGTACTCACTGAAAGGCCAATTCAATACAACCACTTCATGCCTAAAAATTAAAGGTAATGGATCAAGCTATAACTTTCCTATGAGTCTACTCAATCAGGTTTGCGACCCATGGATGAGAGCTCTAGGCATGGGAAGCTTTGAAGGATCACGAATTGTAGAAAGACCGGTATCCGTGAATGTAACTCAGTATCATCAGCCATCTTCATCGGAGATTGAGCTCAGCTTACAATTACCAAATGCCGTATCCGGAGACCACTTAATCACCCTGGTCCAATACGACCCAAGAAAACTGAGCGTCGTTCACGTCAACTCACAGGTACTCAATCTAAGCTCTTCAATGAAAGGAAAAGTACATAACATCGCCTTCAAGCTGAAGGAGAAGTTCTTTAGCTGTGGTCGAGCTGAGCCAAGCTATCCTTATGTGATTTTCTTTGACTCCCAGATGCTCAACTTAGAAAATCAGGACACTTGTTCATCACCATAAGCAAGTCCAGTCCATAAAAAGACGATAACAAAGAAGACAAAGAGAAGAGTTCAAGGATAGAACTTTTCTCTTTTTTTATCTCGTTGTATGAATTTTCGTTCCTAGTGAATTCTGAATTTCTCTAACAATCCCTGAAAGTCTTTATGCATATAGAGAGAGTTATAAACAGCTATTGCCAGTGATTGACCCGCTTCAACATCACTCGGATAGTGGAGACCGAGAATCACACGCCCTTTTCCTATTTTCTCTGCATGCTTGAGGATCACTTCTCGTTGTTCAGGAAAAAGCTCACTCAGAATCAGTGCATGAAGCTCCGCCAGGGCAGCGTGTCCACTAGGAAAAGAGCCATCAAAAGCATCTGGAGGAAGAGAATCAAGCTCCTGATCTATCTTAGATCCACTAACAAAAGGACGCAGCTCATGGTTCTTATACTTAATCATCCAAATTAAATGATCAAAGTCATCCCTCACTTGAACCAAAAAGTTGGTGACGTCTTCTTGATCTTCAGCAGACTTAAAATGAATGAGAGGGAAAAAACTCAAAAAATCATAGCATATTTGCTCAAGAGCTTCTCTCCGCTCCTCGGCAGTGATAACATTTCTCACCGCCTCAAGCTCCTTGAGATTATCCTCAAGTGTTTTTACAGGAACAAACTCCGAAACTAAGCGATTTAGCTCATGCGAGCTCACGAGGTGAAGGATACTTTTCTTCTGACTCATCAACTCAGCTCGCGCCAAAAGTGCTTGAAGGAGCGGGGCATCCGGGATCAGTTTTTCCTGATATCCCGTTTTAAATGAATTCTTCTGCACAAAGGGGTAAGACGCAGCATCTGCAGTGTAGAACAAGAACGAACTTTCGACCCAATCTGACAAATGCATTCCTGACTCTTCGGCCTGAGAGAGAACAACACTGAGGAGCTCATTGACCGTAATATCATCTTTGAGAAAATCTCCATATTGAGAGCCTTTAATCCACAAGAGAGCAATTCTGACCTGCTCAGGGGTATAGCCCCATTTCTTGAGATACTTCTCAGCAATAGGTAGAGTGTGATGAAGTTGCTCATCCACCGGACCTAGAGATTTTCCGATATCGTGAAGGAGAAGGGAGACCTTAAAAAGCTCGTTCAAATCACCCAGCTCAGGATGCCTACTGGAAATCTCTGCAAGCG
>Ga0255088_1000070_pt1 | contig 61309 bp, 47 predicted proteins | sample Colum_Miss_RepB__2_FD_188587 | JGI IMG/M metagenome (GOLD analysis project Ga0255088, IMG submission 188587) | Freshwater microbial communities from Columbia River, Oregon, United States - Colum_Miss_RepB_8d | ecosystem: Environmental > Aquatic > Freshwater > River | place: USA: Oregon...
GCTCTTGCTGTGGAGTCATCCCAGAAGGAGCGCCGAAAGGTATATCTGCGCTTGGCGTAAGGAGTTGGAGATGCTCAGGATGTGGCGCTCAACATGATAGAGATATCAATGCAGCCCAAAATATCTTCAATTTCGGTGCAGGACGTTGCACCCCTACGGGAAGCCTCTCACTTCAGTGAGAGGAGGACGTCACTTGAGAGCTAAACTTGGCTTTCCTAGCCATTGGACCAAGAAATAGGCTGTTGGGCTTAATGGCGTGATGGTCGATTGATATAAACCAACGCCCCCGAGATACTTCCACCCTTGAGATTGATAAGCGGTGTAAAAGTCAAGCAACTGGTTTTGCTGGTGAGAGCGGTTTGTTTTTACTGTAGAGCGGTGAATCCCTGTTAAAATGCGATCAGACCATTGATATCCAAGGGTTATGTCTAGGATGGCTGTTTGATCTCCTTTCGGTTGAGAAATAAGAATATTCATGTCGTCCACAAAGCTATTCTGAGAAGAGTGTTTCAAATTTTCAAATTTAACAGAGCCTACAAAATAAAAGTTTGTGTAGCCTAAGGTAAGTTTTGTTTTAATCCATTGACGACTAAGAACCCCCTTACACTCTGTAGTTGTGCAGTTGACTCCTGTATATAGATCAGTATTTCGTGCAGTTATTGATGTACCAGCGCTTATCCCAAAAATAGAAATGGGATAGAAGTCAACGTAGAATTCAGCGCGATTGACTAAAACACTCGTTTGAAGCTTTGTGGCAGGACGAAGATAACCATATTGGAAGCCACCGGGTTGTTTTTTACCCCATAAAAGTTGGGAATAACCAATGTCCGCGTAGGCAGCAGCTCCTAGAGGGGTCGATTGCAATCCTGACCCAATATTATAGTCGAAGTGGCTCAAAGATTCGTTTTGTGTATCGACTGAAAGTTCTGATCTTTGCAGAGGCTTTGAAAAAGATTTACTTTGCTGTTCTTGATTTAGAGAGTCGTTAGGCCAAGATGAAGGACTGAATGTCACTTGAACTAAAAAGAATAATACTGCCAAATTTAAAGCGAGCTGAACAAAATTTGCGTCGAAGTTTCTAAAGGCCGATTTCATACTAGTGGTTCTAATTGTTCTATGTAAAGGATGCAAATTTAAATGAATTCTCCATAAATATTAAGTAATTTACATCTTTGGTGAATAAAGTGATTTAAGCGAGTTTTCGAGACCTTTGTATGAAGAAATGATTAAAAAAGTAAGCTTATTATTAGGAAATCTTGAGTGAGTGAGTGAGTGAGTGAGTGAGTGAGTGAGTGAGTGAGTGAGTTTGTGGATAGGGTTAGGATTAAAAACTTAAGCGAGTTAATTGATTCTAGTTGGATAAATGCTGAAGATTCGAGAGTAGAGTGTTTAACTTCAGATGTGAATGAGAGAGTTACGAGATTAGAAATTCTTCTAGTTGAGTGGATTGATGGTGCAATTTTTGAGTATTAGAGACCCAGAGTGAGAGAGTGCTAACGGCGCTAATAGGCTGCTGAAATGATGAATAAGTCCGCCTTTGTTGGTCAGATTTTAATTGAACTGAGGAGTTTCTTCAGTTACTTTATCGAGTCTTAATATAAAAAGTGCTACTGAAGTTGGATGTTTTAATGATGAAAAGTTTAAGGACTGCGATGTCTTTTGTTCTGGGTTTTTTGATGGCTGCTCTCGTGGCAGGGTGTAATGACCCCAAAAGAACCTATATCTCAATGACCACTTCTCCAGATCGAATTTCCTCGATTGATGTTTTATTAGAAGAATTACGTGATTACATTCTTTCTGATGAAATTTCAAAAGTGTACATTCATCTTCCTAGACAATATAGAAATCGAGATGCCTATCCTGCTGAGAAAATCAGAGAGCTGAAGGAGCTTTTTCGAAGGAGTAAGAAAGACACGGAAGAGCCGGGATTTGACGGTAAAGTAGAGTTTAATGAGATTGAGTTGGACTTTGGACCTATCACCAAAATTGCACCTGCAAAAGAAAAAATTTGTAATCAACCAGAGAATAGAAAGGCTAGAATCTGCGCCCCACAAACTAAGCCCAGTGATGATGTTTTTGTTATTTCTATTGATGATGATTACACCTATCAGCAGGAATATTTGAACAAATTAGTTGAGCGAATTAAAGCTGATGAAAACTCTGCTGTATCAGCTGTTGCTTATAAGACTGGAAATATTAAAAACTGGGGGATTAAACGCGGAACTCCAGGGCAAAAATTTCCTGATGTACGTAATAGTGTAGATATGATTGAAGGCTGGGGGAGTATTATCTACCGAGTACGAGATATTGATGATGAGTTGATGAAACGCCTATCTCAGGTTTCCCTAGAATGTCGATTGTCTGATGATCTGGTGATCAGTTATGTGATGGGTATTAATCAGAAGTTGCGTAAAGGTGGGAGGCCTGGCAGACGATTAGGACCCTTGACTGATGTTGGCGCATTATCAGCAGGTTCAGGTTTAGAGCTCTGGTACAATGCTGCTGCTTGGGATGCTTTTAAACAGTTTGCATTGACTACGCCAGATGTGGGTGGAATTGTTAAAAAAGTTCAGGGTCACTTGGTATTAAAACATGATGAAATGCAGACAAAACCGTTTGCGCCAACTGATCTTGTCTTGGAAGAGGTACAAGGTTTAGAGCCTAAGCGTAACGTCAAGGTTTTTGGACACCCGAAAGTTGGATATGTGGGACAAGATGCTGCTAGAGCGTTGATTGCTCGAGTAGAGGCTGAGTATCCTGAGGTAGTAGCTGCCTCAATGGCCGGAGCTATGGTGCCCGCGGGTAATCCTTACAAAAAGCGATTTGATGGGTTTTTAGAGCGTTCCCAGATTAAGATCGATGGCTTTAAGTATAGTCGCTGCTTGAGAACTTTAAATCAATGCTCTTATGATGGAGCCGGAATCCTAAAGAGCAGAGAGAGAATTCTCTCTGATTGTCGCCCTGAGGTTCAGGTTGAATTGCCCGATGATATGCCTTTTGGGGGAGATGTGCGAATTGAGGTGCTGGGAGATGATGCTGCGGGTCTTTTGCTTCCGGGGATCCGCAGTAGAGGTGATCAGCAGAGGGCAAGATTAGGTAAAATTTAAGTTCTTTTTGAAAGCCTTAAAAAGGGGCATACAAGATAGAATCTTTAAAGGAATGATTTGATCAAGGTTTAACCTTTTCAATAGGTAGTAGATTTTATGAAATATGGTTTAAGAAAAAGTTTGATCATCTGCTTATGTTTTCTAGTGTTTGGAGCTCCCGCCCAAGCATCTATCGTAAATGAAATTGTGACTAGTCTTGCAACAGATTTTGTCGAAGTCACTGAGCCAGCTTCAGTTACTGAGAGTGGCGGCGGCGTTGCAGTTGCTCCGGCTCCTAGTGTTGGAGGTGAGGAAGATGTTCCTTCTCGTTCCTCTGTTTGGCTGAGTAAGAAGCCCGTTTCACAACATCTTTTTGTTAAAGTTTTGGGAAATAATCCTTCGGCGTTCAAGGAAGCTAAATTCTGCTCCTCTGATCATGTCAGTGGTGCTCAGCCCATGTGCCCTCATTTAGCAGTCGATGGAGTGAGATACTACTCTGTTGGAGAGAGAAATAGTATCGATGAGTTTTTAGATGCTCTGAATGACCTTGCTCGAGCAGAAGTTTCTCCTTATCGTTTTAGGCTTCCAGTTGAGGAGGAGCTCCTCAGAAGTGTGGATTCAAAGTCTCTCATCCTAACGGGACTCCCTGAATGGACAGCCTCTCGTGCTCGTGCGCCATATATTTCTAAGTTGGTCGTCCAGTACAAGCCTTTTCATTTGAAGTCTGCATCTCACCAAGAGGTGTTATTTGATTCAGTTTCTGCAGCTCAGCTTGAGAGAAAATATTTACATCCTGAGTTTTTCTCCGAAAAGACTAGGCTGAGTTTTAGGATTATTGTTGAAACTAAGCCAGCAATTGCGAGTGCTCTTCATTTTGAGGAGTAAAGATTCAATCAAAATTCATCTTTAGTTTTTTAATCATCTTAAGTAAGAAACTGAGTGGCCTAATGTACAGGTTGTTCAGTTTCTTTTCTTTTTGTTCTCCCATTCTTTACAAGTCTGCAAAAGCATTTTACTCTAAATCTAAATAAAAGAGGTATTTAAATGGGTCGACTTGAGGGAAAAATTGCGTTAATCACAGGCTCCCTTCAGGGAATTGGTTTAGCATCAGCTCAGATTATGGAACAGCAAGGGGCTACTGTCATTCTTTCTGATATTTGCGATCAGAAGTCCGAAGAGGTTCTTCGATCTTTCAAAAATTCCCGTTATATTCATCTTGATGTCTCTCATGAACAGGATTGGATGAGTGCGAAGAGTTACATTCTGACAAAGTTTGGTCGTTTAGATGTTTTGGTGAATAATGCAGGAATTACAGGCTTTCAAGAGGATTGGGGACCCCAAGATCCTGAGAATGTAAGCTTAGAAGCATGGAAAAAAGTTCATGCGGTAAATCAGGATGGAGTTTTTCTGGGATGTAAGTATGGTATCGAGCTAATGAAACAGCATGGAGGGAGTATTATTAATATTTCCTCTCGCTCTGGAGTTGTAGGGATCCCCGGTGCTGCGGCATATGCTTCGAGTAAGGCCTCTGTTCGGAATCATACTAAAACTGTAGCGATTTATTGTGCTGAGAAAGGTTACAGGATTCGTTGTAACTCCATTCATCCTGCAACAGTGATTACCCCGATGTGGGACCCTTTCTTGGGGCAAGGGGAGCAGAGAAAGGCATCCATAAAGGCCCTTGAGTCGCAGATTCCTCTGGGGATAGTGGGTGTACCTGAAGATGTGGCGCATGCTGTAGTTTATCTTGCTTCTGAGGAATCTCGGTATTTGACTGGAACTGAGCTTCATTTGGATGGAGGCTTGTTAGCTGGAAGTGCTGCCACTCCCGCAAGGAAGGAATAGCTCAATCATTTGTTGTATTTCCAAGTCAAAGTCTACGAATGCAAAAGTCTTAAGAGTTTTTCTGTTCTCCTGGTTTTTTTGAGTTAGAAGAGTTGATATCTAGAGATTTATTTTTTATTTTGCATCTTTTTCTTTTGAAAAACGTTATCTGCTGTTTTACTTCTATCTCCATTATTCAAATATACATATATGGTGTTTATGAAAAAGATCTTTTTTGTTATAATTTCTCTTTTGATTCATCAATCGCTAGTTTTTGGAATGGCTCACCCACCTGTAGGTAAGCTTGTATCAAATTCGGGTGAGGCGACTCACTCAAGAGTTCGATTTGACGAGTTTTTGCGTACGCCTGTTGATGAGCTGGAATACTTCAAAGACTCTCATGAAGAAGGGGCAAGTGCCGATGTGGTGGCTTCTGTTCTTGAGGGTGATCAGCAAGCTGGAGCGGGTAAGAAAACTGTAGCCACGAGCTCGAACTTGCGTGAATTAGTGCCAGAGTGCTTTGATCGCCTTGAGTTGCAAATCAGAGATGGGGTATTTTTGATTAAGTTCGTACCAATTTCTGAAACTAGAGGAATTAGGGGCGATATTAAAAAGGAGTTAGATCAGCTCTCAGAAAAACCTCAGTATGTTTTGGTGCGCCCGGATCGATCATTTGATGGTTATATTCTGACTTATAAGGATTCAAGTGCTCTTAAGAGTGAAAATCGCAGGCAGCTCAAGCAGCAGATGAGATCTGACCTTAAGGCTTTGGCAAGTATTGCTGGTGTGGTCATTCATTGTGATCTCCTTGATCCCTATGAGTATTGAACAGGACTTTGGTCCTTACTCACTTTTGTGAGGATGATGGGGCTTGAGGTGAAAGTTTTTAGGGGGAGTGTTTTGAGTAAGGGGAGATTTTTTGATAAAAACACATTTTATATATTGAAAATCAGTGAGTTTAAATGTATCTAAAGAATCTCTCAACGAATGATGCATTCAGTAATGTGTCCCCATCGTCTAGAGGCCTAGGACATCGCCCTTTCACGGCGGTAACCGGGGTTCGAATCCCCGTGGGGACGCCATTTACTAAAAGCGCCCAAGGTTTCAAAATCTTGGGCTTTTTTATTGCCCTAAAGATCAACTAAATAAGTGTACTAGAATCGACATATTGAGGATCTCCGGATCTCCTCATTCGTTCCCGACAGTCGTCGGGGCAAGAAGGCACACGTGTGCCCGGTAGTTGGATCACATCCTTTGCAGAGAAGTGGAGTTATGAGCAGTATAGTAGTGTTTCCTTTTCTCAGCCTAAAGCCTAGGCAAAAACCCAATTCGTCAAAGCTATCCAAGCGGTCGAAACAGTATTCGCCCTTATAGTTCAACCCTAGATCTTCGATCTTTGTTTCACTTTGAATATGAGACGTGTTGTTGTCTATCTTCAAGACCATCGGCGTATTGGGTGCAAACCCCCTTCTGGCTGCGATTGCTTGCCGGATCAGAAACTCATTGATCTCTTCAAATTGTTCCGGTTCGAAATCTCGCAGAAAATCTCCAAAAGTACGAGGCTTTGGGACCCCTTCAAAACGGTATGAGATATCAGGTTGATCTTCAATTTTTCAAGGTCTTCGAGGTAATCGTAGCCGTAACAAAACCCGGCTATCAACCTTTTCATTCTCAAGAAAACGATATGCTGCTTTAGATGTCGCCCAATCACCTTGCCCTTGGTTTAAAGATAAGGAAGGTTTTTCAAGCAGGTTATCCCCTAGCTTCAAAAGCCTATTGTCCAATCGCTGATCTCCAAAGCGCACTCCACTCAATTCCTCTCGTATCTACGATGTCATCCCTCGATCCCCCCTAGGGATCACTTTATGCCTTGGAGTTAGAAGCAATGCAATATATGGGTAAAGCTAAGGTCTTTAGACCGGAGAGCTATTCACGTTTCTCTACATCTAAAAAAAAAGATGGGTGCCAGTAATTAAAAGTGTAAATCTAATGACTGCTTTCAAGATTTGCTTCCTCCTTGAGGGAGTTTTTGGATTGTAAATCTATTCAAAATTTAAATAGAATGAGTGAAATAAAAAAATAATATGGAGTGCCTGGAAACTTTTCGAGGAATGTCTCTGTATGGTATTGGTGGAATTCTCTCTTCTGAATCAACTTTAGAGGTTAGCGGGAGATGAGTGCTCTCTTTTAAGTTCTTGATCCTTATTTTAGTTCGGCGCATGAAATTGCACCCCTATGAGAGTCATTTCACTTCACTGGCGGGAGGTCGTTACTCTTGATTCTGCAGGGGTACAAATAGGCTGAGATTCCAGAGGGGGATTCAGGATTTTAATTGACTATTTTTATTTGGCATGATCTCTAAATAACAATCCATGATGATACTTGTTTTCTCCGCAGCATTTGTAGGTCTTGTTCATTCGCTTGCTCCTGGCCACTGGTTACCCGTGGTTCTAATGGTGAAGGCAAGAAAATGGGATGTTAGAAAGGCGATCCTAGCGGCTATTGTAGCTGCCTCAGGTCATATTTTATTATCTTTGCTCTTAGGCCTATTAACGATTTGGATAGGTGTTCATTTCTTCTCAGACTATGAAGCGGAAATTGAAAAGTATTCAGGATTAATGTTGGCTGCTTTTGGATTTATTTATGCAGCTTATGCCTATAAACGGCATGCTGGATGTCACGGACACACTCATCATGGTCCAGACCCAAAAAAAGGAAAGACGCCGTTTTTATTTCTCTTCTCTATTGGACTCACCCCTTGTGTAGCGGTAATTCCTGTATTTGCAACCGCTGCTGCTGAAAGTCAGTGGTTAGTCTTGTTGACTCAGCTATCCTTTTCTCTAGGTGTAATTGCCGCTTTGGTGGGCTCAACTCTGGTTGTTCTTAAGGGATTGGTCAAATTAGATCACCCCTTCTTAGAGCATCATGGAGACGTGGTTACAGGTCTGGGTGTGACCTTGATGGGGTTACTCTTGTACTTCTTTCCCCACTCCTAGTCTGAGTCATTTTTCAGTTGTTAAGTTTTTACAGCATATTCCTGCTCTTGGATTAAAGTCCTGCGAATTTTTAAATATTTTTATGGCGCTTGGGAAGAAGAGGAGGGATAGCTCTAGCTAGGATTCAAAGCCCTCCTCTTCTCCCTTTGAGTTGCAATTGTTTTTTAACTTCCTGTTTATTGCCTAGATTTTTTGTGTTTCTGGAGCTGAAGCCTTGGTTTTACGAGTTGGCTCCTTTGCTCCGCATTGAGAAAGAATTTTTTCACAAGCCTCATGGTACTGACGCGCTAATAGGCGCACAATCTCTCCTGCGGGAAGAATTTCGTCGATGAGTCCAACGCCTTGGCCAGCACTCCACACTTCCTTCCACGTAGGTCCTGCAACCGCTTTTTCAAGAAGCTTTGAACCAATATAGGCTCGAGCCATCTTCATGTATTTTTTTGTTTTAGGGTGTTTAAATAGAAACTGCTCAACTGGGTTAAGCTCAAGGCCTTGTTTTTCTACGTAAGGCGTGTTGATCACTGAAGCTGGAGTACCTGAGATTTTCTTAGTCAGGACAATATCTTCTGGCTCTGCTGTGAGAATTGCTTTTTTGTAGTTGTCATCAACCGATGCCTCAGGGCTTGCAATAAAGCGGGTTCCGATCTGAACTGCAGATGCACCTAAAAGAAGTGCTGCTGCAATCTGCTCACCTGTTGCAATACCACCTGCTGCCACAATAGGAATGGAAAGATGCCTTTTGAGGTAGGGGAGAAGAACGAGAGGAGATATGGGACCTGCATGTCCCCCAGCTCCTGCAGAAACGGCGATCACTCCGTCTGCTCCCAAATCCTGAACTTTTTTCGCATACTCTAAGGTAGTGACGTCACAAAAGACCTTGCAGCCCACCTCATGCATTCTTTTAATCGTCTCTTTAGGATTGCCAAGAGAAGTGACTACGAGTGGTACCTTCTGTTCTGCACAAACTTCAAGGTCAGCAGCCTGTCTGATGTTTGCTTTATTCACAATCAAGTTAACGCCAAATGGTTTTGAAGTGATGGATTTAATTTTTTGTATATTTTTTCTGAACTCTTCAGTGGTTCTCCAATTGAGAGATGGAGTGGCTCCAATCCCACCTGCAGAGCTGACGGCTGAGACGAGTTCTGAGTTGCTGACTAGAAACATGGGACCGGCAATAATGGGGTAATCACAACCCATCAAACGAGTAAAATCTGTGGATATCGGGCGTGGACGTGCTTGGCTCATATCAATGATCTCCCTTTAGTCCCCACCACCTTAACCTAGAAATTTAAAGAGGTCTATTGACAGAATTCAACTCATCATTACTTTATAGGTATGCCATTGTACGAATACCAATGCGAAAAGTGTGAAAAAGTCCATGAATTGATGCAAAAGTTCTCGGATTCACCTTTGGAGTCCTGCCCAGATTGTCAGGGGAAGGTCTCAAAGTTGATGAGCCGCACCTCATTTGCTCTCAAGGGCAGCGGCTGGTATACTACTGATTATAAGCGTTCCTCTCCAGGTACCTCGTCCTCCTCAAACGTGGCTTCTTCACCTGCTGCAGGCTGTGATGCTGGAGCCTGTGGAGCAGGTTCCGATACGCCTTGTTCTAATTAACTTTGAGTCATTCTCTTTGACTGCGGTTTTGATAGGTCAGTGGACATTTTAAAATCAAAACTATGACTGCTTTTTGTCACTGATAAAAAGCAGCAGTAGGTCGCCTTTTGTGGGCGAGGGTTCTTTTTATTTCATTAATGATCACTGAGAGAGTATTCTTATGAATCTATTCTCTAAAAATCTAGAGACGTCGACCTTGCTTTTTGCAGAGCTCCCACAGACGATCATAGTGATACATCCCCGTATCGTGTCGATCACTCCAGGTGATTTGAACGGCGTAGCGGCCAATGAGTTTCACATCTACAGGACGAATATCAGGAGAAATAGATTCTTTTTGTAAGGTCCTCTGCCCGGTATGTTCATCCACACACCCCGCGCATGGGCAATAGAATCGAATCTCCACGTAGGGAACGGTGAATTTCTCGCCCGTACTCCAGGCAAGCAGAATCTCTGTTGAATTATAAGGTTCGATTTGTGTCGGAGATGGATTCATAAAAAGTTCTTTCAGAAATTGATCCTTTAAGCTCAGTTTAGGAAAGCTTAAAACAAAAAGTGCCTGATCTATTTTAGAAGCTCTTTCTTCTCAGACTGCTTTCGAATCTTCAAGAAGAAAGAGCTTGGTCTTTATCACTCACTCTCATCATTCATCGAAGGAGAAGAGCTGAGAGTTTCTGGGTGCTCAGGTGAGGCGCCCCTAAACAGGTGTGATCAATTGATCGCGTTCTTTTTTCTTCCCCCTCTGATCTCTGAGGTAGAGGTATGCCGGTAAGGAAATCACCGCAGCTACAACGCATGTGAGTTCTCCCACAACAGCTAAAAATCCAAAGCTTACAAAACCCTGGTTTCTTGCAATGAGTAGCGACATATAGCCTACGATGGTAGAAAAGCTACAAAGACCTACAGCACTGCCTGTACTTTTTACAACCTCAAGAATCGTACCCTTTCCAGTCTCTTTGTACCTCTGGAAAATATTCACACCATAGTCCACCCCAATTCCAAACGTGATGGGGAGAGCAATGAAGTTCAAGAAGTTGATCTTGAAGTGAAACCCTAGGATTAGTCCTCCCAACCAAAGTACTCCAAGAATCAGGGAGAAAAGTACAAGCGTGATCGTTTTTAAACTTCGAAATAAAAAAATCACTAAGAGGATGACTGCAAGAAATGCAAATAGGGTAGCTTTCGGGCCATCTTTGGCAATGGAGCGAATCATGTCTGAAGAAACGGCATTACTCCCTGCAACAGCGGCTCCTGGTTCCACAGAGTCAGCTACTTCTCTTAGGGAATCAATAAAACGGATGAGATTTGAACCCTCCCAGATACTATGATTGAGGGGTGGCTCAACCAGAACAAGTTTTCCTACAGATCCATTTTTCTCTGTGAAGAGTTCTAGGACAAGCTGCGGTAAGTCCGTCTCAGAAATAGGTATAAAAACCTGATCATTCAGAAAGTTTTTAACCAGTTGGCGATCTGAATTAGAGAGGTGTCTTAAGATCTGAGGGGTGAGAAGGGCTTTGATTTGCTTGAGGACTTCAATTTTTTCCTTCTGCTGGGTTGGTAAAATATCATCCAAAGTCATGACTTTGGATATGAGGCTGGATTCTCCTTCTTGTTTCATTTTCTCTTTCAATCGAGCTGCAATTTCTCTAGCATTTTCGCGATCGTGAGGCAGAATTGCTAAGGGTGAAAGGTATCGCTTAAGGATCTGATCAATGTATTTATACCAAAACACGGATCCCTTCTCGAGGCTCTCTCGATTTCTCAATTTAGAAAGATCAGTTTCAATGATGGAGGAATCATAGCGGACTAATGAAGCAATCGACAGCATGCTGATGATGATGGATGCTCCCCAGATTGCTTTTGGAAATTTTTTGATTAATTGAGCCAAAGCTCCAGCTAGATAAGGTTTAGGATGAGCTGGGGTACGAGCAATGAGTGACCTACGGCGATCCAGGATTGCTAGATAAGCTGGAAGGAGGGTAAATGCACTGATCCAGCATAATACCATCCCAATTAATCCAATCACTCCAAATTGCTTGAATCCTCTGAAGCCTGTCAGCATCAAAGATCCATAAGATAAACCTGCTGCTAGAGCGGCAGTCCAGGTTGAGGTAGCTGTAAAGCTCATTGCAAGCTCAGTGGCTTGCTCGCAGCTCTTGTGATTTCTTCTCTCCTCTAAATAACGAGCCAGGTAGATAATCCCGAAATTAATCCCGTTCCCAATGATGATGCTGCCCAAAAATGCAGAATTCGCATTCAAATACCCTACTACGAAGTAGGATGCACCAAAGGTCCAAAGAGTTCCCATCATGAGGCTTAACATGAGGGCAAATGTGGCCCGGATGGTACGATAAAAAAGGAGCATTCCTGCAGTGACAATTAGCGTAACAATCACGGTTGAAATTTCTAGATCCTCAACAAGTGCGGTCTGTTCTTCAATTAGGTCTTCGACATCACCTGAGTACTCGATTTTGAGGTCAGAAGCATAGGAAGCTGGGTTCATGGATTGAATGGTTTGTGAAACCGCATCTCGGAGCTGATGAGCGCCATGAATTCCAGAGGAGGTTCCCGGAAGTTTTGCGAGTAGAAGGCGCGCTGTTTCATCGCTAGTAGCGTAAAATCCTCCTGGCAAATGTTCAAAGGCTGCAAAAGTTTGGCTTCTTCCTTGATGTTTGTTCTTAAGTTCCAGAAAATCGAAGAAAGGCTCTGGGATATTTTCTTCGCTAAAAATATTGAGAGGATTATAGAGAGCCTTTTCATATTCAATTTTTTGGCCAATGTAATTTCTGATCTTGATGAGGTCGGCAAGGTCAAGATAAAGGGTTTGTCGATCCTTAAAGAACTTTAGCTCTCGATCAATTCGGTACTCCACTCCTGAAATGACATGAGGAGGGAGTTTTTCAAGTTTTTCCGCCAAGTCGATTACGAATCTTTTGCTGGCTTGGATGTCTTTTGAAAAAATCAATACAGCTAGACTCTCGATGGACTGTAGTCGCGAAGAGACTTCCTTTAGGTCTACCACACTTCGAGCTTCTGTGGGGAGGAGTTCATGAATGTCTGTTCTCAGGTTTTTGTACAGCTCAATCGAGTAATATCCGCCCATTAACCCTAATAAGGTTCCTATCCAGGCTACTCCTGCTGCATGACGTAGAATCAATCGAGAAAACCACTTCACTGAAATTCCTCCGCGTTTTATGGGTCATGGCCAGAACGATCACGTTTTTTTTTTTGACGAACAGTTTACCTTGTAATTCTCAAGGTTCTGGTCTTAACTGCTTCCTCGTGAATATCATTGAACTTGTCAGATCTATTATCACTCTTTTAGGAGATTTTACCCTCTTTGTAGTTGAAATCTTAAAGTCTTCACGTTTTTTTTGGAAACGAAAAGATCTTCTATTAAGACACTCTGAATTTATTGGTGTAAATTCCCTCTTAATCACGGCTATGGCAGCCATTTTTATGGGAGCGGTGCTGGGTTATCAGCTCTACGTTTCTCTTCATCGATTTGGATCAGAAGCTCTACTCGGAGGAACGGTAGGGGTTGCGCTGTTTCGTGAGCTTTCACCCGTAATGACGGGGATTATGGTGACTGGCAGAGCCGGAGCAGCTATGGCTGCTGAGATTTCGAGTATGAGAGTGACTGAGCAGGTCGATGCTCTAGAGATTATGGCTGTTGATCCGGTTGAATATTTAGTTTTCCCTAGAGTTCTTTCTGGGTTATTGATGGTGCCAATTCTGGCCCTGTTTTTCACGATCGTTGCAACGATTGCAGCATGTGTTGTGGCCTGTGGAGTGATGGATCTTCAATACTCAACGTATTGGAGTCAGTACTTGAAAATTGTAGATCTCATAGAGCTGCTTCATTGCACTGTTAAGTCTGCAGTTTTTGGATTGGTATTGACGTGTATTGGGTGCTTTTGTGGTTTTAGAGCCTATGGGGGGGCGCGTGCTGTGGGGCAAGCCACTCGAAATACTGTCGTTGCCTCATTCCTCACTATTTTGTTATTTGATTATTTATTGACAGCGGTTTTGCCGTTTGGATTTAAGACATTAAAGGTAATGTAAGAATGGAAACATCATATACAACAAGTGCTGCAACTCGATTTAAGGTGGGTGTTTTTACTCTCTTGGGTATTATAGCGGCAATTTTTGTTTCAATATTCATCACAAATCGCCCCTCTTGGTGGCGCCCTTGTCAGTATGTCAAGATTAATGTGGAAGATGCTACCGGGTTAAATACAAAGTCTCCAGTGCGATCTCTGGGGATCCAAGTTGGATACCTTAAGACAGTAGAGCTTTTTGAGAGTCATGTAGCACTAGGGGTTTGCTTGACAGCTCCAGTAGAGTTGCTTCCTTCCACGAGAGCTTATATCCGTGGAGAGGGCTTCCTAGGGGATCGATTCGTTGAATTAAAACCTCTGAAGTATATCACTGAAGAGTCTGTCACTCCCGCAAGTACTGCGCCGAGTGAGGTGGTGCCGGCACCGCAGGAGGAGAAGGGAAAGGGTCGGGGTAAGGATCAAGTTTCTTTCCTGAAGCGTTCTTTGAATAGTCTTTATTCGTTGATGGTTCCTCATGTTTATGCAGAAACTCCTCTTGAAGCTCAAGGAAGTCCTTCTCAAGAAGACTCTTCCGTAATCAATGTTTCTGAACAAAGGCCTCCAAGCGAGCTTGTTGGACGAAAAGCTCCTTCGCGGCTTTTGCATAAAAGTGGACCAGGTGGGCGTTCAGGTAAAGAGATTCCAGTAGGGGAAGAGAGTCAGGATATTCAGCATCTGGTGACCCGAGTTGATGAACTTGTGGATCAGATGAGTGGGTTAACGGATAATTTGAAGCAGGCGATTGATCCAGAGGATCTAAAAAAAACGATGAAGCAGTTGAATCGAACTTTGGAGAATGCTTCACGTACCCTATCTCCTGAGGGAGGATTAAATCAAACGGCTCAAAGGACTTTGGGTAAGCTTGAGGATGCCATTGAGCAGTTGAGAGATGTCATGACTCGGGTGAATAAGGGTGAGGGATCTGTGGGGATGCTCCTGAATGATCCTGCCTACGCTGATGAGATTAAGTCAGCTTTGAAAAATCTGAATCAGTTTTTGAATAAGGCCAATCGCATTCGACTCAATATTGATCTTGGGGGAGCTGCGTTTTCTCGTTTGAATGGTGGCAGAGGTTGGTTTCATCTTGGGATTTGGCCGAAGGTAGATCGATACTATTTGATTGGGATTTCAGGGGATTCAAGAGGTCGTATTTCTAATCGTGTCGTGACCACTCAAATTGGTAATCAGACTCAGACCTACACAACGACCATTGTCGATCCTACAGAACTTCTCATCACCGCCATGTTAGGTAAAGTCTATTGGGGTAAGCGGGTAGATCTTTCGGTTGGCGCATTATACGGAGATGGCGCAGTTTCAGCAAAGTTTAATGTGGGTCCAAGTGAGTCTGAAGAAATGTTTCAAGTGAGAGTAGATGGCTATATTCGAAATGCTGCTGGAATTCGCACCGTAGAAGGTCAGTCTCAGTCGTCAGGTTTAGATAGTCGTTTGACCGTATCTTTTCTTCCAATACCCTATGCCTATGTCAGAGCCGGTGTAGAGTCCTTGAGACAGTTTAGCGAAAAGTCAGCTAATTATTTTGTAGGGGCAGGTATTACGTTTGATGACGAAGATATCAAGCTTTTGTTGTCTCTGAGATAAGCTGAGTGAGAGTACCATCTCTGATGTTGTGACGTCTTCCGCTCGCTGAAGTGAGAGGCTTCCCGTAGGGGTGCAACGTCCTGCATCGAAGTTGAAGATATTTTGGGCTGCATTGATCTCTCTATCATGTTCAGCGCTACATCCTGAGCATCTCCAACTCCTTACGCCAAGCGTAGAGATACATTTTGGCGCTCCTTCTGGGATGACTCCACAGCAAGAGCAAGTCTGCGTTGACCACTTCTCAGATACGATTTTCCTGAATGGGTGGGTGAAAAAATTCCTGTCGATTCAGCTTACTCTCAATTTAAAACTGAGCAATCGACTTTCCTAAGCAAATGTCCGCCAGAGATTCTGAGAGGGTCAGCCAGAATGAACTTCGAAAACCTGAAATCTGCTTCGAAAATGAGATGGATTTTTTTTGCAAGCTTCGCACCAAATTCTCTCGATTCCTCTCTGCGCTGAGCTTCACCTCGACGGTGGAATACTCTCAGGATCTACCGCCTCATGTCGGAAGAAAAACTTAAAAGGGTTTTTACTATTCTGCTAATATAATCAAGTTTAAAGCGCCTCTCAAGACGGTGCAGAGGTAAGAATGGCAAGCAGGGATCCTTACACCGGGGTGACACAACGAACATCAATTTCAATTCGCAGGCTTCCTAGGTCAACATAGCCGTCATTCCCAAAAACAAAGTAAGCAAGACTACTATCAGTGGAGTCGATGGTAGATGTCCAAAAACCGCTTTTTCGCATTCCTTCAATCAGATCTGGATTGTAATCGCCTTCCGGCCCTTGCCCTAGGGCAGCTAGTAGCCTTCGAGCTTCTACATAAGTAGGAAGGCGAGAGTTCTCACCGAGTGAACGACAGTAATATGAAGCAGCATGATGAGTCATTCTTCGAGGGGCATTTCCGCTCCAAACTAAATTGTCAATTTGGTACATCATTCCCTGAACATTGTAACCGGGAACTGCTGCCTCAGAGCCAGGACTGATGGGCTTAATTTCAGGCTTTTCAGCTAGTGCAGGTAATCCGAAACAAATAGAGAAAAGCACGAATAAAGGATAATTAGTAAATTTTGTTCTCATAATTCCCCTCATTTTTAATAAAAACGCCACTCACGTTGGGAGGCTTACCCGATCGATTCAAGAGATGCAACCTGATTCTGTTGAGAGTGGTCTAGGCTTGAAAGTTATACGGGTTCCGACCCCAATTATTTAAGATCTGTTTTATTTTCTCTCTGCGAAGGTTGCCCCTCTCTCTTCTCTGAACTCAAGATTGTGTAATAGGAAATATCAACAATTATGTTTATTTATGTATGGTTTAATAGTGATCATTCCTGATCTTTCGTCAGAATACTCAGAAAAGACTGATTTTGAATTGGCTGCAATTGGGTTGATCTGTAAGACCCTAGTTCAGCTGATAAAAAGAAAATGAGGCTTTAATGATTTAATTCAATCACACTTTGAGTACCGAGTACTTTAACCGCGATGATCCGAATCGAATCAAAGCGAGTAGACTCCGTGGCGGCGCATCGTTTGAAGACTATGATCTTACAGCCAAGCGTTCATTGACTAAAAGCCAACTCAAAAAACTCTACAGCCTAAAATGGCTTAAGGAAGAGAGGCCTGTCATCATGGTGGGCCAAACAGGAGTTGGCAAACCCTTCCTGGTGCAAGCCACGGGCCTTGATGCATGCCAGAGCGGAAAGAGCACTCTGTTTGTCTCGATGACTCATTGATTTGGAGTAACAGTCCTATGCGAGATCTACGGGCACATATCTCAAATTTAGAGAGAAGATGATTAAACCCGATCTACCTATCCTGGATGACTTTGGAATGAGAAAGTTTACAGCCGTTGAAGTGGAGGATTTCATAGAGATTATTGAATAGTATGGGTTTTGAGAACAAAGCTCAGCTGGATCCGCAATCGATAAAGCTTGAGTCAGTGGATCCAAGTTCAGTAGGGGCAGAAAAGTCAGGATCTGAATGAGGGTTATCATCTCCTGAACCTTCGCCAAAGATCGGAAAGGGAGGCATCCACTTTCTTTCAAATGATTTATGATGAGCAGGGATGAGTCGGGCTTGCTTGAAATCTTGTATTCTGCAGACGTACCCTTTGTTATATCTCAACCCTTCAAATGCTTGAGCGAAGGCATATAAACAAAGGTTTAGTGTAATGGATCGTTCGCCAATAGTAGCTAATGTTCCGAGTCCAGGTGAAAAATCTTTTTCATGGTGTTTTAAGAGGACAAAAAAGCTGGTCAAAAAACTCGGCCAAAGTTGATAGTGCAAGATGTGAAGCTTATTTTGTAATCCTTATTGTTTAAAAACTACTTGAGAATAGAGTGAGGAATACTCCATTCCATCAGTTCTATTGGCATAGATCAGGGAGTCTTTGAGATGAAAGGATCTTTGCAAGAGTTTAAAATTTTGTTCCGCTTCACTTTCATCTCCTGCAACAATCCTGCGTGATGAGATCATGATCCTTGAGTTTTGAGCAAAGCGTCCTTGAATTTCACGAAATACATCTTCAGCAAAAAGAGTATTTTCTGGGTCTACGGAGTACTCAGCGGGAAGAAAGGCACGTGCTTTCTCATCAATAAATACAATGGAACGGTCACGCCCGAGTGAGAGATCAATGAGGGGATGAGCCTGAGGGGGAGTAACTGTTTCTTCATGATCCAAAACCTGATCTTCACTGGCAGGTGCTGGAGTAAGAACTTTGGAGCTAGTGCCATGAGTTCTGTTCATGAGGTGAGTGATTTCTTCATCTGGCAGTAACGCTTCTGAGATTTTCTCAGAGATGTGTCCATCGTGCTTTTGGTAAATAATAGGAACAATTCGAGCTGAGGGTTGGAGTTTAAGCCACTTTTTTTGACGTCGTTCGTAATTAATTACAGGGTTATCCGATGGTGCGTGATCTCCACCCAAGAGGTTCATGTAGAGAATTACAGGCCGTATTTTTTCAGGGGGCCGAATGGGGAGGGCTAACTCCTGGGCCACTTGAGGAGCAGTTTTAAAGGGAGTAAGTGGGCTATGTTCGAAAGTGTGTGACGTTGTGGAGTAAGCAAGGTGTCTTATGGGTCTGATGAGTGCAGCTTTTGGGGAGAGAAGATTGAAGCTCATCAAGCAAAGTCATTGTGCAAATCTTGCTAGAACTGGTTTTGCATTCACTGGTTGAGGAGTGAGGAGTGAGGAGTGAGGAGAGTGAGTGAGGTTAGAATGAGGAGTAAGTACTTCACCATCAACCTATCCAGGGGGTGACTTAAAAATATTTAACGAGGCGAGAGAGGAGTGAGTGAGATAGAGTCTCTCAAAAAAAATAAGCTCCATATGACCGACGACTGTTAGCACTCCTTTTGGGATGCTTCAATTTGGCTTTATACGAAAGAGTCTAAAACTCGTTGATTGATTCGTAATCTTACATTAAAATTACTGAAAAACATTCCTCAATCTAATGATTTAAGTAGGCATGTATTGCATCAATGTCATCTTTTAGGTGGGGCATGGCCTGCATTTGATGTGTATAACGCTTGGCTTTATAATCAGGCGGATAATCCGCATGCAGAATTCTAGCCGTGAGGAGTTCTTTTGAGGAACCATAAACATCAGGCCCTAATGCACCAGGCTTTTTAGGATCGGAGTGATGACAGGCGATGCATTGAGCTTGATAGACTGTTCTCCCTCTTTTGATGAGGGCTTGAGTTTGAACTTCTCCAGGAGAAGATGAGGAGATTGGAGTAATCTCCTTTTTTTGAGTGCAGCCTGTAGTGAGGATACCTAAACCTAAGAGGGGGGTGAGTGAGGCTAGTATGAAGAAGGGAAGCAGATTGAGGCTGCTTCCCTGAGAATGATCACTGAATGAAGAGATCTTAAAGATCATTTCGTCAAGATCTCCATTACAGCGTAAAGAATAACAGTTAAGCCTAGGCCGCAGTGAATGACGCCCTTAATGGTGGTCATAGGCCCCATTTTTCCTTTGATTGCATTGAGCTCAAGTGCTCCTACAATGATAGCCAGGGCTAGAGCAAGGATGCCTAAGTGAGCTTCAGGCTGCACGGCAATCGGGAGGTGGCTTGCTGCACCCATGAAAAAGAGCATCGGCATGGAGAACATGGTGTTAGTGCGAGAAGCTACGCCAGCTCGAGCAGCTGCAGCAGGGGCTTCTGGAAGAGCTTGTCCACCTGAAGCAGCACGTGTGGCTGATTCAATGACAATCTTTTGGTTTGGCCAAATGACAAACCAAACGTTAGCCCACATGAGAAGGCCTAGTGCAGCACCTGTAAGGATTGCAATACCCCAGGAGGTTGCAAAAAGCTCTGCTCCGTCGCGATGCCCACGAATAGCTAAGTAAATGACTCCTGTGAGCATGGTGAACATGGCGCCCCAACGGAACCACCAGAGAGCTCGAGGCAAGAGTTTTTGAATAGCATTAGATTTTGTAGTTGCGTCCGTCTCAGCGAAAAAAGCGCCCTGAACGAAATTGAAATAATACAAGTGCCCGATCCAAACGACCCCAAAAAAGAAGTGGAGCCATCGCAGGATGAACATGAAACCATCTAAACTGAATAAAGCGATATTCATTGTGTTTTCTCCCAGCTAAATTCTAGATTTTGCTCTATATCAGTGAGTAGGTATATCACTGCTTGGCTCCACGCTGTAGAAAAATTATGGGGCAAAAGAGTACGGAGCTGAGACATCCTGTCTCTTCATGAAAAAAATTCTCTTTCCAACTGGAACTTGGTCTAAGGAGCCTGGGGCGTAGACGAGTTTTGTGTCGAGGTTGCCGATGTATTTTTCATGGGGGCGACGACTCATTTGTCTTCTCCATTCATAGGGAAGCTCGAGAGTGGAGTCGCTGAAGATCCCTTGCTTCTTTTTAATGTTGCGATCCACTGCTGTACCAAACTCTTTGCAGAACATCACGTTAGGTGCGATGCAATAATTGACTGCCAAACCGGATTTCACCATTTCTAGGTTGATGTTGACGCCATCTTTAAAGACATAGGCTAGAAGTCTGCCGTATCGGTCACACTTTTCTTCATCAAAAACGATCTCAACTTTAGATCCCCGAGGAACGAGAGTTGCAAGCTCTTCAGCGGCCTGATCACCCCAGTATCCCTGGGATTTTCCTTGAAAGTGGGTTTCGGGCGTATCGATAGAGAGCATGCGGATGTTGTAGATCTCATCTTGGTAGGAGATTTTGATGGTATCGCCGTCGACAACTTTTTCTATAATAGCTGGGATGCTTTCAACGTTTTGCCAGTCTCGGGAGGTGCACTTACTGGTTCCACTAGCCCATGTGAGACTGGAGCTAAGAGCAAGCATACCTACGAGGCTGAGGTAACGAAGCGCATTGGTAGTTTTGGTGTATCCCATGTGTGATCTTCCTAGTGAGTTAAGGTTGAATAGCAGTTCTGGGAAAATCATAGGGGAACAGTTTTATGTATGACACTCGATAAATTCGATGAGATAGATCGCAAAAATCGAATCGATTAAAATAAAACTTAGTGCGATTCTGTAATGACCTTTTGAATTTCACGAGAAGTCATTCCAAGTAAAAAGAGAATAGATTTGAGGTTTTTTTGGCTCAGCGCGAGATCTGCTCTCTGTTTCACTAGAGGCTTTGCGTTAAAAGCTATACCCAGACCTGCTCGTTCAAGCATTAATAGATCATTGGCTCCATCGCCAATGGCAATGACTTGATCTAGGGAGATCTTTTCTTGCTGCGCTAGAACATCGAGCAAATCTGCTTTTCTCTGAGCATTAACGATTGGAGGAATCACTTTACCAGTGAGTTTTCCTTGCTGGATCTCTAAGGTGTTGGCGTATGCAAAGTCGATTCCTAATCTCGCTTTTAAGCGCTCTGCCATGAAGGTGAATCCACCGCTGATGACCGCAATTTTATAGCCCAACTTTTTTAAAACCTGAATCAGGTCACTTCCGCCAGGTGTAATCTGAATTCGATCATATACATTTTGGAGATCGTTGAGAGTGAGACCTTTGAGTTTTTCACATCGAAGCTTTAGGCTTGTGTCATAGTCCAGGTTTCCCAGCATAGCTGTATGGGTGATGGCTGCAACCTCTTCGTAGACGCCATTTTCTCTGGCGAGTTCATCGATGACTTCTCCTTGAATCAAGGTGGAATCCATGTCTAACACCACCAATCTCTTAGATCTGCGGTAAAGCCCCTCAGCTTGTAGGGCAATATCAACAGATTCTTGAGAGGCAATCTCCAAAAGCTCTTTCCTGAGGACGTGAGGGTCGATGGTTTGGGGAGTTGAGATTTGCATCTCCACGCAACTGAAAGATTCTTCACTGAGTTTCTTGATCGTATCGATGTTGACTCTCCAGCGTGCAAGAACATGAGCGACACGACTGAAGGCATGCGCACTGATTTGGTCTGCAATCAGCGTCACAGCGTAGTGAGGATAGATTTGAGTTTCTTGCCTAAGACTTTTTGAATCGTTTAGGTTTTGAGATTTGAGCTGAAGTCCTAGAGTGCGAGTTAAATCCTCAAGGGTTTTCAGGAGCGGATTCATTTGATCTGAGTTCTGTGAGGAGATGAAAATGAGGAGCGATAGAGAAAGAAGTTTTTGAATAACAGCTTGGGAAATGTCTAGCAGCTGCACAGGGTATTGAGCAATGACACTCATGAGCTGAGCAGTGATTCCAGGTGAGTCCATACCTGAAACGGTGAGGAGGATATAGGATTCTGTGGGGTGTGTCTTTTTTTGCATCGCTCATGATTTTAGCGAATCTCGCTAACTAAGCGAAATGAAATAGATATGTCCGATCAAAAATTAGCGAAAAGGAGGGGACTAATAAATGACAAATTTAGTAAAGTATTCTAAAATAGAAGGAGAACCCACATTCTAGTCCACCCCTAAGTGATACGCAGCTCACTTTGCTTGTAACCTCATCGGAGGGGGTTCTCGGTAAGGTGGGCCTCGAGATTTTAAAGGCAGTTTTCAGCAGTGTTGACACTCAATAAGAGGAACGGAAATAAAGAAGTAAAAAGGATGATCTGAGCTATGAAACGTCTGATCTCAGAAAAATACGCTCTTTTAGTGCTTTTGCTGGTGGTCTTTCTAGCCTCTGTTCAAGCATTGAGTCAAACGAAAAGTCAGCCTGTTTCCAATTCAAAGGTCATCCTAAAGTTGAGTGATCTGAAGCTGAAGTTAACCCCGAGGATGGAGTCAGAAGAGATCCCTCTTTTGAGTCGGGCTCCTGCATCGTTGTTGTCCACTTCTCAGGCCATGTATTCACCCTCAAAAAGAGGTAGACTCGTGAACCTCCAATTGAAGGTCTCTGAAGTGAATTTGACTCCTACCCACTCTACTCCTGTTTCAGTCCAGCAAGGGAGGGATTTATCCTCAAGCTTTAAATCCAACCCCTATTATATCCCAGCGTGTTCTGAGTTAATTCGCTTTTAGTCAAAGCGTTGTAATGGATCTCCTCGATCATCCTCTTATAAAAATAACCGGGATTTTTTTTCTGTCTAAAAAATTTGAGTTTATCAATTTGTGGGCTCACAAAAGTGTTATGAGCCCACCCTTCTCTTATTCTAGAAGATCATAGATCTCATCTATTCTTATTAAGCCTTTCTGGCTTGAATCCAGAGATCACAAAACCCTTTGTAGTTAGCAGCCACTTGGTCAGAGGCTTGCTCACGAGTGAGTTTTCCTTCTTTTACGCCTTTTAATGGTTCCCAAAAAATAGTTCTGCCTACTGCAAACCCAATAAGTCCTGGAACTTTTGCAGCAGTGCTGAGCCAGTGCTTAACCTTTTCAGCGTTCTCGCCACGACCCAGAACAATCACTCCTACGTGATTTCTGCCATCTGCTCGAGCTTGAGCTGCAACTTTTTCTGAGTCCTGTCGGGTCTCAATCCCCTCAAGCTTCCAAACATCAGGCTCAATGCCAGTTTCTTGAAGCTCCTTCATCGCTTTAACCATAAGACCTGGTCTCATTTCATGATCGTAGCGTGATGTGCTCCCACCTGAAGCCGCAAGTTGCTCAGGGGTTGCAGGAACGAGAAGCTCAAACATAAACTTATTTTGATGAGCGTGGCAATAATCAGATAGCTTCTTTAAGCGTTGGGCTTGTCTCTGGTTCATCGTCTGATCAGCTTCTGGATTATAACGAACCAGAACCTTCACGAAAGTCGGTCCAAATTTATTGATGTGTGCTCCAAACTCAGAGCCGTACTCAAAATCAAATTCATCCTGGCCTGACTTCTCAGCCGGACAAGCCGTCATGAAACCCGAAGATTTTGCATCATTCAGGATGTCCTGGCCAAATTGCTCATCGACTAAAATTCCTGCTTTATCGCTTGGCACTCCTGCTGCGATGGCTTTTTTAAATCCGTCGTAGATGATTTTTTTGTAACTAGCTATTTCTTGAGTTTCTGCAGCCGTGGGAGCTCTACCCTTGATTCCAAAGAGCTTCTCCTGAAAGGAGCCTCGGTGGTCAAAAGGCATGATGAATAAGTCGCGAGTAAATCCTAAATCCTTGTGTGTTTGATGGGATGCCATAGTCAATTAGACTCCTTTTCTTTGATGCATACTAAAGGGGTAAAGTTGCTGTCAATGTCATATCTGTGGTAGAACGCAGAGTCAAATTGACTCATCCGCGTGTAAACGACCGAAACTAAAATACTCTGTAAAGAAAGAGAAGACTTATGCCCTCTGTTCAACCCCCTTCAGGATTTAGAGATTTTATTAACGAAGATGCTCAGCGAAGACTTGAGCTTATTCATAAGATCTCATCGGTTTATCAATCCTTTGGGTTTCTTCCGCTTGAAACGCCAGTAGTGGAAAACCTAGAACTTCTTCTCGGAGGAGGAGGGGGAGAGGAAAATGAAAAGCTAATTTTTAAGATCCTCAAACGCGGAGAGAAACTCACTGAAGCTCTTGCTTCAGGGGAGGAGAACCAAATCGCTGAGTTTGGTCTTCGCTTTGACCTCACGCTTCCTTTAACTCGAGCCGTTGCTCTGCATCGTTCTCAGATTAAAATGCCTTGGAAAGTGTTTCATATTGGGCCTGTTTGGAGAGCTGAGCGTGCTCAAAAAGGGCGCTATAGAGAGTTTATTCAGTGTGATGTTGATGTGATTGGTGCAAAAGGAGTTGCCGCTGAGATTGAAGTGATTCAAGCCCTCGTTGAAGCGATTCGTCAGGTAGGAGCATCTGGTTTTGAGCTGAGGATCAATGATCGTCGATTGATTCAAAAGATGGGTGAGGTTTTTGGGTTTACGGGTAAGAACCTCGAGTCTTTTGCAATTATCATGGATAAGAAGGATAAAATCTCTGATCAAGAAATCCTAGATCAGCTGAAGGATCTCATGGGAGGGCAGATGCATCCTGATCTTCCAGCATGGGTTTCTGGAGAGTTTTCCCTGGCTCAAGCAGCTCAATTCCATGCAGAGGCTGTACAAGAATTAACAACCATCATTTCTACCTTGAAGGAGCTTGAGCTACCTCTCACTCAGATCATTTATGATCCATCCCTTGTGAGAGGAATGGGCTACTATACCGGCCCCGTGTTTGAGTTAAGACACTCAACAGCAGGCTACTCCTTTGGAGGAGGGGGCCGATATGATCGACTCATTGGTCGCTGGAGTGGTCAGGATATTCCTGCCTGCGGTTTTAGTTTGGGTTTTGAGCGCTTGGCTCTCTTATTAGCTGAAATAGAAAAAGAGAAACAACCAGAGTCTCAGGTTCTTTTTATTCCCGTATTTCATGAGTCTTTACGTGCAAAAGTGTGTCGACTTGCCGTGAGCTTAAGAAGGCTTGGGATTACGGTTGATGTGTACCCAGATCAAGCCAAGATCAAGAATCAGTTTAAGTTTGCTTCAGACCGAAAATACCGCTGGGTGTTGATTGCTGGAGAAGATGAGTGGAAGAGTAACTCGTTCAAGTTGAAGGATTTTGGATCAGGAGAGGAGAAGGTAGTGCTCGAGTCTCAACTTCTGGAAGAACTGAAGAAGGTCTTTCATCCTTAAATATAGCTAAGAAATGTCTGCAGCTTCATCCTTCAGTCTAAGACGGATTGAAGCTGCAGACATGATTTATTGAGTTTGACGATCTGTTTATAGTTCCTAAACTCTAAATCTCTATTCTTCTCTTCGATCTAAGGAGAGTAAGGATTCATCACATCTTCCGGTGAAATCATGTCGATCTGCGCGATTGCTTGGTGCTTGCATGAAAAGTGCTCTTAAACCAGGAACGTTCTTGTTGATGAGTGATTGGATATCTGGAGTACTAGGAGAGTGACTTTCGCCTAATTCAAAGAGCAAGGACCAGATCCCGTGTTTCCAATACGCATAATCCTCGAATGTTCCTGCTGCAGGATAAATGACTGATGTAGAGTTTCCAACTTCGTAGTGGCTCCACTGGGTTGCAATGTGAACGAGAGATTTAAACAGGTCCTCAGAGGGAGTCACTAGATCTGAAGTAGCAAATCCCCACGGGTAGACCACTGCGGGAAAATAAGTGTGTAGGGTTGCAGAAACTGTGATCTCATTTTTTTCAATAAATTTGGCCAAGGCAAGAGTAGATTTAAGGTGGTGTGGGCCTTCTGTTCCACAAGGACCGGGATAATCTCGGTTTGGATCAAAGTAACGACCATTGGCTTGCTCTGATCTCTGTAATCGATTGTAGCCCCAGATATTGAGGACTGGGATAATGTAGAGGGTTTGTCCCTCAATAGGCTGGGCTGCAACTGATTGCGCAAAAGCTTTAGCAACCTCAGTTGAGCCATACTCGTTGCCGTGATGGGTGGCGACGACTAGATTTTTTATCTTTCCTGAGCCTACGGCCAAAGCTTGTATCTTTTCTCCACTGTCAGACTCTCCAATCTCAACGACCTTGCTTGAAAGAGGATATTGCGCAGCAAGGGAGCTGAGAAACTTTTGAATTTCTGCGTATCGATTCAGTGCGAGAGGCTGCTTTCTGAAAGAATCTGCAAGTGAGCGTGGAATTTCGCCAAGTGCTAGTGTGGATTGAAAACTGAGTGATGCAACAGTAAAGCAGAAGGTGATCCATACGCGTAAGGAGGGGTGAGTCATTTTTGTGAAGCCTCTTTCAAAGGAGTTAAGGTTTTATTTCAAAACGTACTTTGAAGTTTATATGAAGTTTAAAGACTCACAAAATAATAAAAATAAGAATAAAAGATACTTTGAATAATTCCTTTGAGAATTTATTAACCAAGTTCGAGCAAATCTTTAATCGAGTTCGTATGAAAGTGCGTTAAAGAGTTCCTGCTCGTAATGCTTGAAAGAACTCCTCAATCGAATTAAAAATCCAGTGAGGACGAAGGTCTCCCCTTCCTGGAACAGGATTTTGAAGAGCCTCTTTTGAAAAATTTGTAAGCAGTGCAACTGAAGGAATTTTAGCCAGGAGAGCAGACTCAAGTCCAGTGGGGGAGTCCTCAAGAGCAATGCACTCAGAGGGGGATTTCTCAAATAAAGCTGCTGCATACTCATACGGTGTGGGGTCTGGCTTATGAGCCGTCACGTCATCTCGAGTGATGATTTCTTTAATCCACGGTCTAATTCCTAAAAACTCTGTAGTTTCATAGATTTCTTTTCTTCTGCCATTTGACACAATAGCAGTGGGTATTCCCTCTGAGTGAAGCCACTGTAGTCCATCAAGCACGCCAGGGTAAAGAGTGAGGGCAGTGCGCGCATGATTGAGGTAATGAAAGTTTTTTCTCTGTGCAAGCTCGCGACATTTTTCAAGAGAGTGCACTTCGGTGGGTTGGTACTTCTGAAGGAGCTTTAAAATGATCTCAGGAGCCGTCTTTCCCACGCTCTGCAAGATGAGTTCTTGATCTTTTGGTAGATTCAGCTCATCCAAGAGTTGCATCCAGGCCAATAAATGGATAGGCTCACTAGCCACCAACACACCATCGTAATCAAAAAGTATAGCTTTTGAAGGAGTCATAGTGAGTTCTACACACAGTTGTCATTTCAATTCAATCCAGATCTTAAAGGTTGCTCCAGAGGCCGTGCTCCCTACTCGTGCACATGCGGATGACGCTGGCTTAGATCTCTACAGTTTAGAGAATGTATGTCTTGAGCCAGGCCAAGGAAAAGTCATCCGAACAGGAATTGCTTTAGGTCTCCCTGTTGGTTACGTGGGGCTGGTTGCTGATCGATCTTCGCTAGCAAAGCGAGGCGTGAAAACAGCCGGTGGGGTCATTGATGCTGGATACCGAGGAGAGGTTCATATCGTCTTGTGGAACATCTCTCGAGATACAGTTGAGCTTAAACAGAGAGAGCGCATTGCTCAGCTCCTCATTATTCCTGTTGCCACCCCTCAAGTAGAAGAGGTAAGCACGCTCGATCAAACCGCACGGGGAGATCAAGGGTTCGGAAGTACCGGAAAATAAAGAAGATCCGAGCACTTCTTCCGATTCAATGAGTTCTTAAAGTTTTGAGGGAGAAATCGAGTGGATCTTGACTGCAAATTGCATTCAAGTTTTTTGATGATTGCTCAAAATAAGGGTGAGTCTAGTTTTTTGTGACTCATGAAGTGAAGAGTTGCAGCCCGAAGGGCGAACCTGTTTAACCTCCGGGCTGCTTTTGTGGAACCCTGTTCCACACCTCTTTGTCTTTGCAAACCTTAAGCCACAAAAAATCGTTGAGTTAACTCAATGTGAGTTACCTCTTCTTCTGCAATTTTTCCAAAAATCTGAGCTGTAACTGGATCCTTCTCAAGGAGGTCTTTGTAAAAACGAAGGCCTGCTGTGCGTCCTCTCTGTTCCGCACTGGCCATGTAAAAAGCAAACTCTCGTGCACTTTGGCAAGCGGTTAAGGAGACCCAAAGGTGAAGAGAAACTTTTCTTTCCTCTACTGCTATTCCGAGTTCTTGCATTCGCTTTAAAAGCCAATTCATGTGCTTATCTTCTTCTGCTGCAAGATCAGTCCAAGCCTCTATTAAACCCGCAGGAGCGTCTTCCTTGAACTTCTCTGCAGCCCATAAGAACGCCTCCCTAGCCTGAATCTCTGCAAACGCTGCTGAGCGTAGGCGATCTCCCATTCCTTCAAAAGTGCTGAGAGATCGAGGCAAGTCCCCTCGCTCACCGAGTGGGGCTACTAAAAAAGGTGACCAGTTGCGCTCTGGTGTTGCGATCATAAGCCCCCCAAGCGTTGAATCGTCTCAAACTCAGTCTCGCTTACTGGCATGCACGATAAACGAGATTGTCTAATCAGGATTAAGTCCTTCAACGATCTTTCAACTTTCATCTGTGAGAGGGATACTTCCTGAGGAAAGCTAGCCACAGGTACGAGATCAATTTGCACCCACTCCCCAGGTTTATTTGGGTCTAAATCAGGGTAGGCTGCCTTAAATACCTGTGCAATACCCACCGCTGCTGGTTTTTTTCCGCTATGGTAAATAATGGCCAAGTCCCCGACCTGAGCTTGTTTTAAAAAGTTCCTAGCCTGGAAGTTTCTCACGCCATTCCATGCTGTTTGCTTATCCTTGAGGAGTTGAGCAAAGCTATAAGTGTCAGGTTCAGTTTTCAGTAGCCAGTGATTCACCTTGTGCTTCATGATGGAAGCTCAATACCATATCCAGTTCCAGAGTGGAACGGTCATGAATGAAATCGGAATGCCTAGGCCCAGCATGAGGTGACTCAGTTCTGAGTCTAGGTCAAACTCTGCAACAATCAGACTGGCACTGATCATCGGTGCCATTGCTGATTCTGCAAGAATGGCCTTTCTCAAGTGAGGAAAGAGAAAAAAAGCACATAGCCAAGAGGCAGAAAAGGCTAGGCGCGAGAATTAATTTAAAGATCAATCCATAACTTAAGGGGTAACTGTATCGAATCAAGGTTTCTCGTTTTAGGGAAACGCTTAACCCATCTCAAGGAAATCCCCGCAATGAGACAAACGAGTAATAGGATAAAGTTAGACATAAAGTTTGAGTCTTAGACTCATCTCTTTCGTTTTAATTCAGTGCAGGACCTTGCGCCCCTTTTTTCGAAACGCCTGTGTCTTGATTCAAGAGAAAAGAGCCAAAATCGAGTTCTGCTTAGAAGCTTTCATGTGCAAGGTTTTCTTTCCACAATGTCTTGAATTTTGAGCGACCCTTGGGTTGACCTGCAATTAAAGATGCTTTCACGTAAGCACACTCAGGGGTCATGGATCCTGACCAGAGGCAACCCTCTGCAAATAACTCTGCTTCTACTGAGTACTGAGTTTTTTCTTCCTTCAAATGATGCGCCAGCTGAGCTGAATTTGAACCCTCTTCTGTGGTGAGAATCACAGGTATCTCAAGCTTTCTTGCTCTGCGAATCAGTTTAATAAAGCCGGGGTCATTTGTAGGTGCTGTACGCGAGAGAAACGCGACCAAGATCAGAGCATCTAAAGATGATAAAACCTCTTTGGAGAGAACCTCTGACGGAAAATCTGGGGTGATGTGGCACATCAAAACTTTTGAGCTAAACTGAGGTACAAGTTTGCTCTTAGATAGTTTTTCTACTGGAGTTCTTTGAGCCTTCGGTAATGATCGAATGGTTGTGCCTGTAATAGCTAAGGGTATAGCTTGTGGAGATTCAAAAGCGTTGAAGTCAATTGAACTTTGTTTTCTGATTCGATTCCCTTGAAATAAGGTATTACCAAAAAATACCATGACTTGAGCAGTACTCGGGTGGGAGTGTGATGCTTTTTGTGCTGCAAGCTCAACTGAGGAAATGAGGTTGTTTCTTGCATCAGTTCTTAAGGCTGAAAGCGGGCGTTGGGCACCTGTTAAAATGACAGGTTTTTTACAAGGCCTTAAAAGAAAAGATAAGGCGGAGGCTGTGTAAGCAAGTGTATCAGTTCCATGCAAAATGACGATACCGTCGTATTTGTCCCACTTTTTTTGAATCGTGAGAGCCATTTGAATCCACTCATCAGAACCAATGTGGGAGCTGTCTCGGTTCATGATGATTTCAACATCACAGTGAGCAATTTTTTTGAGTTCAGGAACCTGCTTTTTAAAACGTTTTTTTAAAACAGGGTTAGATAAATGAGGAATACTCAACGAAGTGAGGTTCCCTTGTGGAGATTGCTTGATCTCCATACCAAATGTTCCACCTGTATACAAGATCAGGACTCTAGATTTGGAGTGCATACCCATATCTTCTCCGATTTGATTTGCGAATTTGAATTAACTGATTTCAGCAAGTTCTTCTTGAGGTTGAATTTCAGGTGACTGAACTCCACGAAAACAAAGAAGAAAGATAATCAAAGAGATCACACTTGCAAAAAGATAAGGAAGTTCAGGGCTGATTCCAAAACTCAGCAGACCTAAAAAAGGTCCAGTTGCACGCGCTAAACTTCCCAAACCTTGAGAAATTCCCAAGGTGCTTCCTTGTTCACTTGCACTGGCATTTTTTGAGATCAATGCAGATAGGCTTGGATTCACTAAGCTTGATCCCAAAGCAATAGGGATTGCTAAGAGGAAGTAAAAAGCAAAATTAGGACTAAATGGAAACAAGCCCATAGCGAAGATGTTGATAAAAACACCGCTGAGCAGAAGCTTTCTCTCTCCAAAGCGAGGGGCAAGTCTTCGGATCAGTCCCCCCTGAACAATAGCGCCTAAGATGCCTGAGACCATTAAAACTAGACCCGTCTTCAAGCCTGCATCACCCGTGTCCAGAGCAAACTTAGTTTGGAAGAGCAGAGAGAAAGTTTGCTCCATCATTGAAAACGCAAACGTCACCGAGAAGAAAGTAGCCATGAGTAGGGCTAACTGCGGATTCTGAAACGTTTGAATCAATCGCTTGAAGTCTAATGGGCTTAAACTTCTCCGGGTATGGGACAAGCTGCCTTGATGTCTCTTCTCCAGAGGTAAAGACTCAGGCAATCGAAAAACAGCAAGCAAGAGATTGCTTCCACAAATCAATGCTGCAATCAGGCCAGGAGCTGCTAGCCCTAGCTGAGCAGAAGCAATTCCCCCTAAGGGTGGTCCAAGGGTAAATCCAATACCAAAGGCTGCTCCAATCATTCCCATCCCTTTTGCACGATCCTGAGGTGGAGTGACATCTGCAATGTAAGCTTGTGCAGTTGAAATGTTGGCTGCAAAAATTCCTCCCACTGCTCGGGCTATTAAGAGCCACGTGTAATTGGGTGCTAAACCAAAGAGAACATAAGATAAAGTAGAGCCGCAAAGTGAAATCAAAAGGACAGGTCTTCGTCCAATCCGGTCTGATAGAGCTCCCCAAAAAGGGGAGAAGAAAAACTGCATGAGTGAGTAAATTCCACCTAAAACGGAGAGCTGAATGGCAGTAGCTCCGTAATGCCGTCCGTAAAGACCAATCAAGGGGATTACCATCCCAAAACCAATTAAGTCAATTAAAACGGTGGTAAAAATAATAAAGAGTGGAGATTGCTTCTGTTTTCTATCGTTTTTCATATTTTTTCGATCGTCTTTTCGGTTGTGAAGTTGATCATACTTCAGGGGTCATTGGCAATGCGAGACTGAAGACTTTTTTAATGTGGCTCAAACTGAAGATTCCTGAGTCAGGAGTACTCATGGTTACTGTTCTTGCTCTCTTGGGTTCTCAATGAAGATTAAGTCCAAACATTCAGGAGTAGAAGAGGGAGCGAGTGTGTCCGCCTTATCGGTACCTATGAGGGAGTAACTGAAATGATTTTAAGGAATTCAAATTCGTCTCCTCGTTTGGTCTAGATCAGCTGAATTCTGATGAAATTCTCATCTCAGATGATCCCAAGAGGAAATAGTTCACAAGGTTGAGCTTGACCTGGAAAAGTCTTGAGTACTCTCAAAGCTCAAAGCTCAAAGCTCAAAGCTCAGAGTGATTTACAAATGGTTGTGAAGTCATTTTAGGTCTTTAATGGGGGTCACGAACACAATTGATTAAAGTAGTTTTTAGATATTATATAAAAATTGAAAAACTATTTTATCTATGCAGTATGATTAAGGAATGATAGGCCTGGTATAGATATTAGAGTCAAGAAATTGATGGTCAGAATTAAGTTCCTATCAAGACTGCTTTAGTTTGAGTGGGGCAATTGATGAAGAATCTTCTTTCCTATTCTCGAGTACTCTTATTAGCTTGCGGAATTTTATTCTCCCTCTCTGATGCATGGGCAGTGAGTCAATGGGCTCTTTTTGGTGATATGAGCTACAGTCAACTGAGGAGTACAAACTTAGGTGAATATCAGTTTAAGTATGGATCCCCAGCATTTGGTGGAGGACTAGGGGTAATCTTCGGGTTGTCTAAGAACTTCAGTTTTGAGATGGATGTGATGTATGTGAATAAGAACTTTTTGGTAAGAGGCCAGGAAGTTACCGAGAATAGTGTTAATGCCCGATACATCGAGGTTCCTTTTATTATTAAAGCTAATTTATCTCGTTTTTTTTCGTTAGGCGGTGGTGTCTATCTGGGAAGAGGCCTGGGGCTTGTAAAGATCACTTATCCAGGGGGCGAGGTGATCAGCCATTCCTATGCCGATGCCTCCTTGAGTGCAAATGAGTTTGGCGTGTTGGGAGCAGTGACAATAAGAATCCCTCTTAGTAAGAGGATTCAGTTTTTTACAGAGGCAAGATACTTGCGTGGATTTAAGAATATTGGTTTAAGTGTGCCTTTGGATACTGAAGTGCACTTTACTGATGTCAGGGCGCTCCTTGGGATGACCATCGGGCTCGATTCGCGTTTTGGGTACAAAAAGTGGCACTAGTCCGAAAGTCGATTGAGAATATCTATTCTATGATCATTAGAAGCTTTAATTTTCTAAATCCCATCACTTTTATGGTGTTTCTGAGTTAATGGGTTAACTAATTAATAATTTGTCGTTTAGATCCTCCTTTCGTGGTCACACTCCTTAAGTGAGTATGACTGCGTTTGGCGCCCCTGAATTTAACTTGAAGTTATTCTTGAAGGTATTCTCTTAGGTTTAAAAAAGCACAGAGGTACACGGTGTGGGGTAGGCTAATTCAAAACCCATTTTAGATTCTAAGTGATCAGCTGAGCTTGTTCTCGTCAGAGGTTTCAGTAATTTAGCTGATGATCCGATAGGTCGTAGGAGTCAGATTTTTAAAGAATTGTGGCTCAATTATCAAACTGTTTTGATGAGTTAGGATCGCAGGTGTTCTAGTTTAAATGCTGCGGTGTGATAAAGAGAGTATAATTAGGTATGGAGACCTAAGATTTTTGGACGTTTGAGGCCGGTGTATGTTGGGGGATTATCTTTACTCTGATTTGCATAATCGAAATATTAGGACTCGGACTGGTCTGAGGGGTAATATTTCTATACTGCTAGGATTGATCTGCTTGACGGCCCAATTCTCCTTGGTGTCAGGGTGTAAGGTAGCTTTTTTCGGCGATGAGCGTACTTCTAGCTCAGCCTCTGCAACAAGAAATGGTTCTCTGCCTCAAGTTGAAAAGTTTACTCTGGAAGATGGGTCTGAAATTTCAAATCTTGTCGATAATACCTTTTACTCACGCTCGTCGAGGGTTGTTCTGAGTGGATCTTGTCAGGATAATTCAATTATTGAGGTGAATGTGATTGGGGGAGCATCCAATGCGGTCTCTCGTGGCTATAGGTTTTTGTGTGTTCTGGGTCGCTATGAGGGTCATTTATCTCAAACTGTTGGATCTACGAGCTATGACTCTTTTTTATTAGATGTTCGTTCAGGTGTAGTTCTTTCTGAGATTGCAGATGTGGTAGTATATTCGTATTCTGATCCCATCCGCTTTAAATGGATCATTGACAGCATTGCTCCCAGTGCACCTGTCCTGAGTTCAGAGTTAGGATCCTCCAAGTCAACCAGTGGAAACTCCTTAGACATCACGGGTACTTGTGAAGTAGGCTCCACTGTGACTCTGTCCTCTTTGTCTCAAACAGGAGCAAGTTCAGTCTTATCCTCTGTTCTTTGCACGAATGGATCATTTCTTTTTACCGTTTCAAGTGTAGTTGATGGAGTGATTCATTACTTAGTCTCGCAGAAAGACGTAGCTGGAAACTCCTCTGCTAACACCCCATTTGCTTGGACTCGTCAGACTATAGTTTTTGTTGGAGTTTTAGAAAGTAGCTCTTCATCCTCCGACTTTGGAGCTGTTACGGTAGGGTCATCTTCGACTCAGTCTGTTACTCTCACCAATACAGGTAATGATTCTCTTTCTCTTGGAACCTTACCCAGCTCTTTAGGTTCTTCTCTCTTTTCTATTGCATCAGAGGGCTCAAATCGGTGCATCTCCAGCCAAACTTTAGCTCCTCAGGGTTCGTGTCAGATTTACTTCAAGTTTTCTCCTGTTACTGCTACCGCTTCCGGATCAACAGAAAGTGGTTCTGCAACTATCCATTACAGTAGCGGGAGCCACTCAAACTCTGTTGTGATTTCTCTATCTGGAGTCGGTGGGGTAGGGTTACTCAGTATCACTCCGAGTGGAACCTATGGTTTTGGCTCTGTTGATATAGGTGCAGCTTCTACAAAAGTGTTCACTATTCAGAATACAGGAAACGGTAGTGTAACCGTGCAGACATTTTCAAATAGTAATGACCTAGGACTTGCTCAACCATTTTCACTCATCTCAGGCGGGACGTGTCAATCGGCTCAGGTCCTTGCCGCCAGTGCGAGTTGTACTCTAGTCCTAGCCTTCACTCCAAACTTGACGGGTGCATCTACAGGTGGGTTGAGTGTGAGTTATACTAATGGCTTAGCTTCACCTCCATCTCCTCTTTCTATCACTTTGACTGGAACAGCTACTCAGGCTCATCTTGTTTTCCTGGGTGGACAAAGTGAGATCACTTCTTATGATTATGGTACGGTTACTGGTGGTACTTCCCAGTCTTATACGGTGACGGTTAAAAATACTGGGACAAGTACGGCAACTTTTAATTCAATCTCGACAACCAGTTTGGGTCTCACTCAATCAGCGTTCAGTGTTGCGAACGGAGGCACTTGTAATAGTATTACTAGCTTATCTGCAAATTCCACCTGCAGTTTGATTCTCACTTTTTCGCCAAGTAGTAGTAATCAGGTGAGTCAGGTCCTCGCTCTATCGTATAATACTAACTCCTTGAGTACTCCTCAATTAAGCTCTTCTCTTACTCTTTCAGGTACTGGGGTTTATGGAAACCTTGTGATCACTGGAACTGCAAATCAACCTGAATTTAATGGTGTAATTACCAATAATAGCGCCTACGCTACCTTGATAGTGACAAATTCTGGAAATGCGGTAGTTACTCTTGGGTCATTTAGTTTATCACTCTCAACCCCCTTTTCTTTAGTCAGTGGTTCGGGAACTACCTGTTATCAGAATTCTACTCAACTCAGTGCTGGTGGGTCGTGTAATCAAGTCGTAAAATTTGCACCTACTTCTGCTGGATCTTTTTCCAGAACTCTTACTCTCACCTACAGTAATGGCTCTAGCCCTAATACCACATACTCGCTGAGTGGTATTGCATTAGCATCTCCCTCTACCCCCACTATTACTTCTGTGACACCATCTCCAGTACCCTCTGCCTCACCCTCATTAACGGCAAGTTCAAGTGCTTACTCTTACAATTCAAGTAGTAACACAGTTGCCATTTCGGGAGCCTGTACTTCGGGAAATACAATAACTTTAGATGGAGACAGCAGTTCAAGTACGGTCTGTACATCTAACAATACATATAGCTTTACGCTCAGTGCACCCAATAGTCCGAGTTATTCAGATGGAACTCAGAGCTTCTCTATTACTCAAGCTAGTCCAGCCCCAAGTCCTACTCCGAGTGTACTCTCCTCGGCTGCTACCTTTCAGTGGGTGAGAGATTCTCTACCTCCTGCTCCACCCACCATTTTTGGTGCTAATCCGTTGATCTCTGGTGACTCGTCATTCACTATTTCTGGAAGCTGTGAGCCAGGTGCTACTGTGAGACTTAAGAATGCAAGTCTAGTTGTGGTAGCTTCAGCGCAATGTTCTAGCCTTGGAGTGTACACATTCACATATACTGCTGCGGGTAATTACACTCTTACTCAGCTCGATCTTGCAATGAACGAATCATCTCCTCCTCTTACTTTTACATGGACTCAGGATACGAGTGTTCCACTCACTCCAACGATTACTTCTCCATCTCCACTTGCAGCAAAAGTTTACACTAATCAAAACTCTTACTCTTTTACAGGAAGTTGTGCGAATGGTAATACAGTAACTATCTTAGATTCGTATAACGGTCAGACTTATACTCCGTCATCAACTGGTGGAATTACCTGCCAAAGTTCAAATAGCTTTAGTGTTACTGTGTCTCCAACGCCGTCGGTGTCACCTTCTGCCGATCCAGGCAGTGAACATCCCATCATTGTTTACCAAACCGATATTAATTCGGGCCTTAATTCATCAAATGCTCAATTCCTCTTAATTCATGATACAATTGCTCCTGATTCACCTTCTGTCATTTATCCTTCTCCAAGTCCATATTACGCCGGTGGCAGCTCCATGAGTATAGGTGGATATTGTTCTGAGGAGGGTTCTACGATTACTGCTGGTGGTACTGGATCTGGAACGGAGTCTTGTACTATGAATTCCTTCCGTTATAAGTTTTCAAACACAAGTGCAGATAATACAAATCCTGGATACACCTACTCTTTTACTCAAACAGATTTTGCGAACAATACTTCTAGTGCAGGGAGTTTAAAATGGCTGAAAGACTCAACACGACTCTCAGCTCCTGAGATCATCACTCCGAGTGTTAATATCATTTATTCGAATCAAAGCTCTCTCACTGTAACTGGGTATTGTAATAAGGGTAATGCGGTGAAGCTTTCAGGTAATGTACAAGCAAGTGAAGTATCTCCTGGGAATTCTCTAGAGCAAAATTGTGGAAACGGTCAATGGAAGTTTACTATCACTAAATCAACCACTTCAACTTCAGCGAGCCCATTTAGATTTTCATTTACTCAAAGCAACCCTAATTACAGTACTGATTCTCCAGCTAGTGTGATCCAATGGGTGAGGGATGCAACTGCACCGGTAATTACGGTGAATATGGATACTCCGTATACTGCTGGTAATCCCATTACTTCTAAAGCTTCTACTGTAAAGTTTAGTTTCTCTGCTGATAAATCCAACATGGTTCAGTATCAGTGTAAGCTTGATACAGATACTTCATACAGCTCATGTATTTCTCCTGTTTATTATACACCTTCTAATGGTTCTCGTACCTTTAGTGTCAAAGGCTATGATTCAGCTGGAAACGTTGGAACCAGTACATTATTTTCTTGGACTCAATCTACCACTCAGACTTTAGCACTCTATAGATTTGATTCTGCATCGCCTTCTCCTTCTCCATTTCCAACCTCTTTGGCTGATTCGGGAACATTGGGTAATGATCTGGTTGTTTCAAATGCTACAGGTTTAACTCTACTTGCTACAGGAGGGCCAATTACAGGATCTCTTAATTACCTCAACATGGCTTCTGATAGCGGACATCTTTATGCAAATACTTCCGCATCATTGGGTATGAGTGGAAACTCAGGTTATCTCCAGTCGATCATGACTCTTGAGATGTGGGTCAATCCTGGAAGTGTTGTCACAGCTTGGGGACAGGGAGGTTCAAATAAGGGAAAAGTCTATGTTCTTGCCAGCAAAACGGGGAATGTGGCTGGAAGCTTTGGCTGGCAATTGGGGGTAAAGCAACAGAGTAATGGTAACAGTGGAGAAGTGCTGAGCTTTAAGATGAGTGGAAATGGGGGAGGGAGCTTACCTCAAGAGGTGACCTCCACAGGTTTTAACTTTGATGCAGGCACTTGGTACCACGTAGCTGTAGTGTTTAATAAGGGAACAGTAAGTTTTTATGTTGCTGGAAATTCAAAAGGTGGCGGGAGTATTTCCGGATCTTCAGCTACAACTCTTCCCGGAAGTACTCAAAATCTCCGTATTGGATCAAATAATGGTGCTACTACGTTTGATCCCAATTCTAATCAATTCCAAGGTGGTATTGATGAACTTAGAATCAGCCAATCTATTAGGTACACAGGCACAGGAACTAATGTATATACGGTGCCTTCTCAACCTTTTACTGCAGATTAAATCAGGACAAGGAGTATCTCTTGAGATTGGGAGTAGTGATCACCGCTTGAGTTACCTTGTAATTGAATCGTCAGTAATGAGAGTTTTTTCAAGAATCACGCTAGCTAAGTTTTGACCTAAGATCTGTTCCATCTGAGGGATGAGGCCTGGACTCGTGAAGTTAAAATCAGTGATCCAGCAACCAATAAGATCCACTGCGGCAAGTCTGATTCCCTTGGATTTTAAATCAGCTCCAATACGGTGACTCACGTGGATTTGTTCCTGCGTGAGGCTCGTTTTGGAGAGTTTGCTTCCTCGATCTAAGTTCACTCTAAAGTCATGAAGCAGTGGAAGTTTTTTAATCACCCCGATTAAATCTCCGTCTACATACCAAAGCCGAGTCTCCCCGTGCTGAATCTCATCGAAGTACTTTTGTAGGAGAACTGGAGTTTTAAATCCGTGAGAGAGAATCTCAATCTTTGATCTTGCCTTCTCAATTGAAGAGGAATTGCTCCAATCTAAAAGCTCAATGCCTTTACTTTGCGCTTCATTAAGAGGCTTTAAAACGGTTTTTCCCAAGCGCACGCCAAACTCATGAAGCTGCTCCCAGGAGCAGCCCACAAAAGTCTCAGGCATGTACTCAGGAATGGAAAAAGCCTCTAGCTTCTCATTGTGTGAAAACAAGATAGAAATTGGGTTAATCACCTGTGTTTGGGATGAGGATGAATTCAAGTCTAATGCTATGAGCTGTAGAGGATAAAGGTAATCTTGATCTACTGGAGGATCGGTTCGGTAATGGATATGGCTCCACTGGGAGGGACTCAGAATCTCAAGCTCTTCAAACTGAAAATCCCCTGCGCGCCTCTCTTCAAGGACTTGGATGATGGGGTAGGAGTTGAGAAGAATTTTTCCATTCTCCAGTCGAATGGATTTTACGTCGCACCAGGATTGCTTAAGTCCCATTCGCGCACCTTCTTGAATGAGTCTCAACGTCGTATCTTTGGGGTGATCCAAGGTGTCCCATGGGTCTGTAATCCAAAGTAGGTTTTTCGGTGGGGATGAACTCAGGAGAGGATGTAAGTGTGCTGGGTGAGATCGCTTTTGATAGGTGCTCACGGGAAGTCCTCTAGCTTGTGCTCAAATCCAGAGCATGGGTGATTTTTTTTGCAATCTCATCTGAAAAACAAATCAGTTCCTGAGCTTGCTGTCCAAAGACTTGGATCAGCTGCTTTGAAACCCGATGAAGACCTTCGAGGGTTTGTGTTTGCGCCTGCTTAGGAGACATGTGCGAGAGTATGCTTCTGGGGTCTGCTTGTAGATCGCTTAGGACTCCAGTTTCTTGAAGATCCTCTAAGTCATCTGCGATCTGAAAAGCTAATCCCAGCTCATCTGCAAATGCAGTGAGGGCTTGACCCTTTTCACTCTCGTCTGTAATTTCTGCAAAGTCTTTAGGAATGAGGATGGCTGCTAAAAATAATGCGCCAGTTTTTTTTCTGTGCATCTGCTTGAGCTTTTCAAGGCTTGAGTGCTGATCTAGAAGACTCTCCTCAGCCTGGCCTCCGATCACTCCTCTAGGACCGGTTGCCCAAATCAAACGTCTTAATCCTTGAATCAAAGCACCCGCTTTCACTTGTGAGTCCATGAAGGTGTCTAAAGCCAACGGCACAAGCGCATCGCCTGCTAAGAGGGCCAAGGACTCCCCAAATTTTTTATGATTCGATGGCATTCCTCGCCTAAAATCATCATCATCCATGCATGGTAAATCATCATGGATGAGAGTGAAACAATGGATCATCTCCAGTGCTACTGCTGCTGGAAGAACTGCTTTTGAGTCTAATCCTAGCATTTTTCCGCACGCAAGAAGCATTCGAGCACGGATGCGCTTACCGGGTGCAAGGAGGCTATAGCGGATGGATTCAGCTAGGTTTAAAGGGGTTTGACCATCAGACCGGCAAAGGTGTGTTTCAAGATAAGATCGGAGTTGGTTTTCAAACTCAGGGTACATTCGGTCATACTCCTCTTCTATTGAGTATTAGATTCTATTCTCCTGGAGTAGGCATGGGCGCAAGCAGTGGACCTTTGAGAGTGAACAAATAACTCCCGTCTGCCTGTTTGCCCGAACCTAAAATTGCATCTAGGATCACAAAAGACCTTAGCACATTTTGAGAGAGGGAAAACCTGACTTTAAGGTTTAATGTACTCGATTCTAGTTTTTTCCCAAGGGTGATATCTCCCGAGATTGATGCTTGGATATCATCAGTGGTCTGGCCTGGTTTTCCCAGCTTAACCGATGAGATCAGAAGCTTTCCATGATCTGTTTTTACATCGACTGAACCCTCTGAGATATTTAAGGCCGGGATCTGAAAACCTGCAATGACTTGGGGATCAATAGAGACTTGAGAAAGCTGTGCAGATAGGGAAGTATCTAGCGTTGTGTAATCGGTTGGATCTAGATCGATCTGCCCGTTGCCCTGGAGAATGGCCCCAGCCTGAATTCCAAACGCTAATGGAATGAGTCCTGTTTTTCCAAGATCCATCTGCTTGCTGTCAAACTCGAAGGAGGTCTGATTTTCTCGAAAAGACCCGGTTGCCTTCAATACGCCCCCGGCCTGCTGGATCTGTAATGTACCACCCATTTTTCCCAGGAAAAGAGGCAAGAGGGCTGGAGAGAAATTCACCTCATCAAGCTTTACCGAGAGAGGTGGAAAACTAGAGGTGAGGGTTACTTTTTTCATCGTATATTTGGGTCCAAAGATCAAACTCAAGTTGGAATCTTCAGAGGAGAGAATAATCCCTCGATTGACCAGAACAGATGAAATACTGCTCTCGATATACGCTCCAATGCGATCGTTGGGGAGCTTGAGTAGGGTAAAGACGAGAAGAGAAACAACTGAAAAAATACCCCAGCTTGCAATTCTGAGAAACCTTCTTTGAGGCCCTGGGGAGCTCTGGGAGATCTCTTCTTTTGGGGTTGTGCTAAGTGTGCTTGTGTCATCTAAGTTCATCATGAAAGCCTCTGAGCGTTTAACGGACTGCTCCTGTATATCCGAACGTTGAAAGATAGAGAGTGGTATCGAGTTCTCCTGAGCCCTCAAGTTTTTCCTCCACAGAAATATTTCTCAACCTCACTGCTCTGCTTCCCTTCTCTAAAGTTTGGACAATCTTCACTAACTGTTTCACGTTAATGTGCTTGATCGTCACTTCAAAGTAAGTTTCTTTAGAGTGTTCTGTGGTTTGACCAGGACGCTCGTTTGCGATGCTAAAGTTTTCCTTAAGCACTCCCAAAGGAAGAATGGTATTTTCAATGTAGGAAGACCAACTGCCCATTTCTTTCTCAGGCATCATGATTGTAGGAGAGATTCCTACTCTTAGTTGTTTGAGTTCATCGCCTGAGCTTTGAATCAGATGCAAGAGGTTTGTCTTATCCGTCAGTTCTGATTTGGTCTGGTGAACACTCCAGATTGCACTGAAGATGAGGAGGATGACTAAGCTTACTCCTCCTAAAGCAAATCCTGCTCTGAGAATATTCTTACTCTGAGGATCTAGCTCGTCCCATTTTCCTTTGAGTTCCTGAAACCAGCTCTGTTCAGTGATTCGATCCATTAAACCTGAGAGCTTTTCTTGAATTGCAAGTTTACTGAGCATAAGACTCCTCGTTCGGTTTTCCACTCACGGTGATCTTCCATTTTTTAATGTTCTCTGCAGTGAGGACTTCCTCAAGCTTACCCCTTTGAAGGGAACTCATTTGCTTGTTGAGGTGGTCAATCAGCTTCTCGGCTATTTGTGGGCTAGCGACCAAGAATGTCAGTGTTGCCGTGAACGGGGAGTCCAGCTTGTGAAAAGAGTCCATCGGGGAGATTCCTGCCTGAAACTGCACTAAGTCAACTACGATGTCCCGAGGAAGAGCGTTTGAAATGCGGCTGAGAAAACCCATCGGAGATTTAGGGTGAGGGGATATGTATTTAGAAAACTCCCTATACTTATTTAATTCTTTATTGATCGAAGCCCTTAATGTGCTCGGATTTGAGAGGTAGGTTCGAATTCCACTACTGGAGAGTTGACCGAAGAAGTTGCGTACACTCCGTTCGAGTTGTTCGTCTGCTGTAATGAGACGTTTTGAGTAGACTTGAGATTGAACAATGAGGCTGAGGATTAAGCTCACTGAGATGGCACTCAATGCGATCAATGGCTGACGAAAGGCCTTAAGATTGAGTGCACGAGAAGCTGAGTCCTTAGCAAATTCTCCTTTTCTCAGGTTGATACACTGGCTTTTGGATGGTCCCACCTGACAAAGAGCAAGCGACATGGCAAGGAGGTGCTTAGCTTCAGTTTGTTCGGAGTAAGTCACCCCGGAGTGGGTTGAAGCGCTCATCGCATGAAAAGACTGAGTATCAATACCTACTTGACGCGCAATCCATTGAGAAAATCCATGAAGTAAAGACGTTCCACCAGTGAGATAAATCGTCTTTGCGCCTGTGCGAGAAATACCTCTGATGGAAAGGAGGGTGAGCTTAAGCTCGCGGACAAGAGGCTCACATGCCTGCGTGAGAGTTTCAGAGAGCTCATTTTGCTCAGGAGTTAATTCTGAAGCTTGGGAGCCTGGTGTAGCGATAAAACCTCGGTCAAGCTTGATAATTTCGGCTTCTTCTTCTGCGATCTGGTACTTCTGAATAATGGCTTGGGTGAGGTCCCATCCTCCCCAGGGGATCTCTCGAATGATCTGAGGCTTGCCCTGCCAGTGAACATAAAGTGTTGTTTTTTGATGACCTGCTTGAATGAGTAAGACAGGAGAATCGGGTTGTTCCTTGAGTGAGGGTAAGGATTGCTTAAATAGATTGGAGTAAGCCCAAAGGTCTGTGGTGAGGATATCAGGTTGAATCCCGGATTTTTTCCACAATTCCAAAGTATTTTGTAGATGAGCCTTGAGAGTAGCCTCAACGTGCACCTCACTGCCTGCTTTGGATTGAGAGTAGATGATTGAGTCATAGACACATTGATCAGATGGAAATGGCAGTTCGTCCTCAAGCTCAAATGCCATACTGGATTGGATGACTTTTTTGTCCCGAGTGGGAAACTGAAGGTTCCTAAACGTGTATTGAGAGCTTGGGATATGAGCGATGACTCGATCCGGAAGCTTTGGTAGTTTCTGAATAAGTTGCTGAATCACTCGTTCAGGAGTGCTCTCCAGGGTGAGCGGAAATTCATGATAATCATGAATCTCATGCCTGCCGAAGGCACTATCGACTTCTACTGCTTTGATACTTGAGCTTCCGAAATCAATTCCTAAAATGCGCATCCGTTTGGCTCCTAATAAATCCTCATATACGTGATTTTCAATCCTGAATCTGGTGGTGCAGCTTGCTGCTGAGTCTGTCCCGTTGTGGTTGCTCCTGAGGGTTGAGGCGTTGTCGGGTTTACTCCCGCCGGTGGCTGAGGCACTTGCTGAGCAGCTGAAACGGGTTTCACGCTGACCCAAGCCTCAATTGTTCGCGTCGAGGAGTTTACCTTCGCTTGCACTGTAATTTTAAATAACGACTCATCCGTGAGGAGTTGAATCCCACGAGTGGAAAAATCTTGCTGCAGTTTTTGAAGTCCCTGAGAGTTACTCTTGTAGGCAGCTACATTGGTCGTCAAATATTTATAGAAATCATCCACCTTATTGAAAAGACTCCCCTCAGTGGGAGAGTCGCGGTACTTAAAAAAATCTCTTAGCTCATCTTTATTCATCAGAGGAATCAGGGCACGAAGAGTGCTCTCGTTCATAGTGTTAATATTGACTCCCTGAGTGGGAAGTGCTGTGAGATTAGGAGCAAAGAGATCATAAATGTCATCATCCATGAGGGATAGATTATGCAGTTCAGACACGGAGTAAAACGGAGCTCTCTTAGGAGGGATGAGATCTCGATCTGCAGGGGTTTGTCTCTGGTAGGTTCGATCAGCCCAGCTAATGAGTTGATCCATGAGTTCTGAAAACCTTAAGTCCCTGTACTGAGAGGCAAAGTCTGAGTCTGATTCAGATTTTTGATGAATCAGATTCTGAAAAAAAAGTTCAAGGCTTTGGCGTGCCTGTGAGGGGTCAAAGGGTGTGGGGCTTGCCGAAGGCGTGGCAGAGGGTAGTGGGCTAGGGGAGGCAGCAGCAGGCCCGATGCCTGGAATGATAGAGTTTAAATTCAGCTTGCCCGATTCAGATTCGATCACCGCTGTAAAGCTTCCCTCAAGTTGAGAGTTCTTTTGAAACTTTTGGATCATCTCCTGATCTGTTTTTGATAGGCCTGGAATCTGAGTGGGGAGGGGGTACATGAAGGGAAAGCTCCAGATCTTTTCAATCATCGCTTTGGGAACAAGGCCACCACCACCTGCAGCTCCTCCCAACCCCCCTGAAAGGTCTTTTACTTTTTGATAAGCCTTCAACCGCAAAAGAGAGAGCTTGAGTCCGCTTTTAGCCAAGTAATGAGCTTTGGCTTGATCTAAGTTGCCGTAAGCAATGTTTTGGCTGATTGAGGCAATGTATGCAAATTCTGAAATTAATAGAGTGAGAACAGCTACGGCAGCCAAGACCATAAAGAGCGCAATGCCTTGCTCGTCCCTTGCGAGCCCCGCAGGAGTATAAGCACTCCATTTCTTTAGGGTGGCTCTAAAAGCTTGCAGGAATGCCATGGATTGGAATCTCCGGTCTAAACGAATATCTTCCGATATAGCTCAGATTTTGAGCACCCACCACCTCAATGTCGAGCTGGATGAGGTCAGGGAAATGGTATTTTACATCTTGCTGTTCACTATCCCATGTGTCCATGCTCTTCCATGTTTCTCCTTCTCGCTTAAGGTATGAGAACTTAAAGACCTTGAGGCCTGTGAGCAGCTCATAGGATGTACCAAGTGTATCTCTGAACATATCCTGAGCAAACGCATTGGGTGTCTCTCTGCGAATGAGAATCATCTTACCCTTAGTATCAGCGTTTTTTTCATCACGCTTAAGCTCATAGTTGATTTTTGAAAACTCACTGCCCGGGGTGTTTTTATAAATTCGACCGTAGGTCAGAGAGATAAATGAAAGTTTATTGTCTGATCCGACCAAACGTGATGGTCTGAGCCCAGTGGGGTCAACTGCGGCAGACCAGAACTGATAGACCTGGTTCGTATCCTCTGACATGTACATTTGCATTTCTTGAGTGTTTGGAGGAGCTCCAGGGGACGCTGAAGGTTGTGGGTTGGGCATTAACACAACGGGTGAGTAGAGAAGGGTGATATCTCTCCTAACGATGTTCATTGCAAGCTGGATTGCGTTATAAAAACGGGCTTCCTGCGATAAGCTATCTCTAAGTCTAAACGTCTGAGTGGTGGCTAGATAGGTTGAATAGCTAATGAACACCATAATGGCCATGGAAATGAGGAGCTCCAGAAGTGTAAAACCGGACTGATTTGAGAGTGACTTAGAGTTGAAGTTCATGATTAAGATCCACCCAATAAGTCGTCAGCGAATAGCTCTGCTCTCGACTTCCTTGCTTAAGAGTGACAGTCACGGTGACTTCTCTTAATGCTTTGCTCATGAACTGAGTGACCAGTTTGGCCATCTGTTCAGAACCTTCAGTTGTTTCAGCCTTCTTATTTGAGCTGGAATCGCCTCCTTCTAGTGCAGCGAGGTTAGGGAATTGAACTTCCTTGACTACTGTTTTCCACTGATAATCCTGAAAAGGAGGTTTGAACGTTCCTGTCTCCTCAGTCCTCATTTCCTCAAACTTTTTTTTCTGAAATTTAAACTCTGTTTCGATCATTTGGTTTCTAGCCAGCATGGCGGCAGTACCCACTACCTTTGCGCGGCTTGTTGCACTGATACTGCTGCTTTGAATGGAAAGGATCGATGCAAAGGCAACTGTCATGATTGCAAGAGCAATCATAATCTCAAGTAGAGTGAATCCAGAAGCGCGTTTATTCAGCAAAAGCTTCCGCTCCTTCTACCCTACGATCGTAAAGATCAGTGACTCCTAGTGTAGCACTAATCACTAGGGAAGATCTGTGATCAGAGCGATCCTTCAGGTGAATGATCGTTCTTTCGCTCATGCCTGAAGGAAAGAAATGGGTGTAAGCAATCCCCTCTTTGATTAATTCCTGAGCACCTTGTTGATGCATGATATCTTCAAACTCAACGCCTGACGGCAGCTTGAGTTTTGATCGAGTGATTGTTTTATCTAACTTAAATTTAGAGTCCTTCTCTTCATCTTTTTTTTCATCCTTAAACTGAGATAAAGAAAGAAGCTTTTTTTTCCTCTCAGCACGCTCTCGAGTAGCTGCCGTATCTAGAAGCGCTTGAGCGGGCCCAGACTCTACCCAGTACGTATTATCCTTGAATTGATAGGCAAGACGATAAACTCGGCCTGTAATGACGGAAGCATTGTAGGCCTCGTTAATCGAGGATGCTAACTCACGCGAGGCCGAGTTTAAAGAGACTTGGAAGTAGCTTAAAAGACTGGGCATAGAGATGGCTGTAATCAGGGCAATGATCCCCATCACGACCAAAATCTCAATGAGAGTAAAACCTTTTGAGTCTCTCATCTGTATTTTTTCTCTCCCTATGCCTCTCTCATCCTGACTGATTCTCCCTTCATCGAAGGATCAGCGTGATGTTTGTGCCCTGAGGTTTTTGCATTCAACCCTCAGAGTCATTAGTTTTAATCTAGAGCTTTTGAAGAGATGTCCTTATTGACGCCTTCTCCGCCTTCTTTACCGTCTGCTCCTAAGCTCTTAATCTCATAAGTGTTTCCATCTGAAATGTAGATGAAAGCACGATTCCAAGCATCATCAGGTACTCGTTTATCCTTGATGAAGCCTTCAGGATCGTAATTCTTACAGTTCAAGTTAGTGGGGGCTTTAATGAGCGCATCCAAACCCTCTTCAGTCGTAGGGTATCTTCCGCAAACACGCCTGAAATCATCGAGAATTACACCTAATTGTCGAATCTGAATTTTTGTACCATCAACACGCGCTTGATCGTACCTTCGGATCACATTTCCACCCACAAAACTCATGATTAAAGCGCCAATGGCTAAAACGATTAGAATTTCGATCAGGGTAAATCCAGAGTTTTGTTTGAGTAGCTCTGAGAGTTCAGGTCTTTTTTTCATGTTAGGTTCTCCTTTTTTTCTTCTTTAGTTTAAGTCTTTGATTAATCTTTTGAACTACCTTTGATTGATATTCATCATATCCATCAGCGGCATAAAAACTGAGACCACTATAAATCCTACAGCACCACCCATTCCGATAATCATGAGAGGTTCAAGCAGGTTAGTTAGTCCATCAATTCGTGTATTCACTTGCTCTTCATACGTATCAGCTACGTTTTGAAGCATCTCAGGAAGTTCGCCTGTTTTCTCGCCAATGGCAATCATGTGGATCATCATGGGAGGAAACTCTCCGCTTTTCTTCAGAGGTTCAGCAATGGATTGACCTTCTGTGATGTTTTCCTTGGCATTTGAAATTGCATTGGCAATCGGAACGTTTCCCACCAAGTTTCGAGCAATAGTCATACTTGTGAGAATGGGCACACCACTATTGAGAAGAGTCGACATGGTTCTTGAAAATCGCGTCACTGCAATCATTCGAATGAGTGGACCGACCACAGGAATTCTCAGCTTCAGTGCATCCCACTTTGGACGCCCATGAGTAGAATTAATGTATTTTTTAAAGATTGAAAACAAGATAAATCCAAGAATTAGAAAAACAAACCACCAATTGATGATGGCATCGCTCACAGACATTAAAAAGCGGGTGACTGTGGGTATGGGTTTGTTCATGGATTCAAAAATTTTAGTCAATTTAGGAATCACAAAGGTGAACATGGCTAGCATGAGTCCAAATGCAACGACCATCATTAAGGCAGGATAAGTTGCACCACTGATGACCTTACTCCTTAATCGCATTTGAGCTTCTTTTAATTCTGCAAGTCGTACGAGAACAAGACCTAAGGTTCCGGAGCTCTCCCCTGCTTCAATCATGTTCACAAAAATAGTGTCAAAAATCTTAGGATGACTTGCAGTGGCTTTTGCAAGGCTGGACCCCTCGTTTACATCCTGTCTGACTTGGGCAAGAATCACCTTGAGTTTTTCATTCTGAGTTTGATCCACTAAGGCATTCAGGGCTTCGACGAGCGGAATATTAGCCTTCACAAGACTGGCAAGTTGTCTCGTCATGAGAGCAATTTCCTTACCGCTAACTCTTCCACCAATAAAAGGAATAGAGGCTGAAGCTCCAGGTCGAGTTGCTGATTTTTCAATCAATTCGACAACCATGAGTCCTTGCTTTTTGAGCTTGGCTCGAGCTGCCTTCTGATTCTCAGCCTCAGTCATTCCCTTTTGTGTCTTGCCCGTAGAGGTGAGTGCCTTATAATCGTAAATAGGTGCCATCCTTAGACCTCAGCATGTGTGGCTCTCATGAGCTCATCAATTGTGGTTAAGCCTTGGAGGACTTTTGAGATTCCATCCTCTCGAAGCGTAGTCATTCCAGACTGAACAGCAGCTTTCTTAATTGTACCTGCATCTGAGTTTCTCACAATGAGGCTTCTAATCTGGTCATCCAGCATTAAGAGCTCATGAATAACTGTACGTCCTGAGTACCCACTCTGGGAACAGCTTGGACATCCTACTGCACGATAGATCTGAGCATCCGAAGGAAGTTGAGTCATTCCTAACTCCTGAAGCTCAAACTCGGTTGGAGTGTGTGGGATTCTACACCTCATGCAGATTTTTCGAATCAATCTTTGAGCGATGATTCCTAGCATTGAGCTTGCCACTAAGAAGGGCTCTACTCCCATGTCGATTAATCGAGTTGCTGCTCCTGCAGCATCATTCGTGTGAAGGGTAGACAGAACAAGGTGACCTGTCAGAGATGCATTGATTGCAATTTCTGCTGTTTCCTTATCTCGAATTTCACCCACCATGATGATGTCCGGGTTTTGACGAAGGAAGGCTCTTAATGCTCGGGCAAAAGTGAGTTCAATCTTCGCATTGACTTGCACCTGGTTGATTCCAGGAATCTGATACTCAATCGGATCCTCTACCGTCATGATGTTTCGGGTCGGGCTATTGAGTTTAACTAAGCAAGCTGACAGGGTAGTCGATTTACCGCTGCCAGTTGGACCTGTGACTAAGATAATTCCATATTTCTTAAATATAAGCTTTTCAACAGCGCGTGCACTCTTTTCTGAAAACCCTAATTGCTCAAGTTGAAGTACTGTTCCTGTTTGCTCAAGGATACGCATGACAATGCGTTCCCCGAAATTCGTAGGGACAGTTGAAAGACGAATATCAACATCCTTGCCCGCGATCTTGATCTTAATTCTTCCGTCTTGAGGGAGTCGTTTTTCTGCAATATCAAGCGTTCCCATGACTTTAACCCTAGAAGCAATAGCTGCATGGGCACGCTTAGGTTGCCTGATGATATCGTACATCACCCCATCAATTCTAAATCGAACAACGAACTCTTTCTCAAACGGTTCGATATGAATATCAGATGCTTTTTCTTTGACCGCACGAAAAAGTAAGGAGTTTACAAAGCGAATGACAGGAGCGTCATCTTCTGTGGCCTCAAGGATATCAATGGGTCCTTCAAGATCATAGCTTTCGTCAAACTCGCCGCCGATATTATCGACGATGTTGGTCGTATTTTTTTCATAAACACGATTGATAGCATCCTGAATGCGAAGGTGAGTGCTCCCGACAACCTTGATCGAGGCTCCTGTTAATGCTCTTAAATCCTCAACCAAGCCTGAGTCAAAAGGATTAACTGCCGCAATCGTGAGGGTATCACCTCGAGGTCCAGATTCCTGGCTTAAAGGAATAAACTCCTTGGACTTTGCATAATTAATTGGAATTCGATCTACGAGTGTAGGGTTAATTTCTTGAGGCTTAATCTCATCGAGAAATGGAATATGGGCTTGCTGGCAGAGAGCTTTGTTGAGTTCGTGAGAAGAAACCATATTTTTTCTCACTAAAATCTCTCCAATGAGTCCACCTTCTTGTTTTTGGATACTCAGGGCTTCTTCGAGTTGTTCTTCGGATAAAGAAGTTCCCTTGAGTAAAAACTCTCCTATTCTTGGAATCGATTCGAGAACCTGAGCAAGCTGGTGATTCATGATAACCTCACTTCCATATCCTTACTTCTTATTGTACTCCAGGCACTCCTGATTCAGACATCGGTTGAGGAACAAACTCAGGAGTAGGGCCTGCATCTATCGGAGGAGGAAAGTCCATTGGGGCTTGACCTTGATCGACAGGAGGAATCTCTGGTGCTGGCTGAGTGCTAGCTGGATTTTGTGTTAATCCGTGATTTTCAGTCTGACTGTCCTTTGGATGAATGAACCTAGCTCCTGGAGTAGAGCCACTGCCTGATCCCGCTCCTTTGTTCTCTAGATCCTTATCCTCATCTAGGATTACGGTTGTAGGCGGGTGTTGCTCGATGAGCTCTTTTAAGTTAGGCAATGAGCGAATGATCGCATCTCTTTTTGATCGGAGAGGGTCTTCACCGCCTGTTGATTCCTCAAGGAATTCATCGCGTTCTTTCAGCTTCTTATCCAAGATGGTTCTGATCTTCTCATACTGACGAATGATATGCGGGGTCATGAAGATGAGAAGGTTTCTCTTCTCCACGCTACTTGTTTTTGATCGGAAGAGCCATCCTACAAGAGGGATATCTCCCAGGAGTGGGATCTTATTTACAGTTTCTTCAATCTTATCTCGAATCAAGCCGCCTAAGACAATGGTGTCTGAATCGGCTACAACCACTGTGGTCTGTGCATTTCGCTCTGTAGAGCCTACGGCAGTGTTAGCTAAAGCTGAAGGCACAATGCTTTGGTTGATATCAGCAAGTTTTGTTTGAATATCGAGTTTCACAAAATTTGTGATCTTGTTGATTTGTGGTTTTAGTTTAATGGAGAGCGTAATCGGTTCTTTCGTAATCGATTGAGCTGCTCCTGAGCCTTGAATGTACGTCGTACTCGGTACTGGGACCTTATCTGAGGACTCAAAAAGGGCATCAGAGTTATCCAGAGCGATGATCTGAGGAGTTGCTAAAATATTTGCGTTTCCATTACTCTGTAGAGCTTTGATCAGGGCAAATGCATCAGGCATGTTGACGGTTTGACCGTTGGGTAATCTTTGGTCCTTGAACGCAGAAAACGGAATTGCAAATAATCCTCCTGCTCCAGAACTGAGAAGTCCTAGAGGTCCATTGAGCAGGAACTGTGAGTCTGATGGTTTTGTCATCAGACCCTGCATTCGACTTGGATTTGCGGCGTTTACGGAGTAATTAAAGTCTCGATTGATTTTTACATCCATGATGACGACTTCAACGTAGACTTGCTCACGTGGAATATCTAGGCGATTAATCACTCTCTGGACGGTCACAAAGTCGGAGGGAGATGCTGTGATGACTAGTGAGTTAGTCGCCTTATCAGGGGCAATCTTAATAGCACCTTCAAAGAGGGAGCCTGCAATGGGATTGCTACCAGTGCCTCCGCCGCCTCCTGGAGGCATTGGGAAACCACCTTGGCGTGCGCCTGCTTGAGAGGAGATGTTATTGAGAGTATTTGCAAGTTGCTCTGCATCTGCAAACTGTAAGTAAACGACTCGAACTCTACCACCACCCTGAGTGGTTGGAACCTTTTGATCAAGCTTGGCAACTAACTCTCTGACTTGTTCTACGCCTTTGGGGTTGGCATGCACAATCAGCTTATTCGTTCTATCATCTGCAAGAATATTGTTAATGATTCCGCCTTCTTTAGTTCTTCTGGCATGAAAGCGGCCGCCGGGACCCCCTGGAGCTCCTGGAAAACGAGGCATGCCCGGTGCACCGGATTGAGAAAGAGATCCTGTGCCAGGAATGAGCGTATCGATGAGTTTGGCCAGTTCTGCAGCGGAAGCGTACTTGACAGGGATGACCTCAATGCCTGCATCAAAGCCTTCAATGTCGACAATCTCTACGATCTTTACGAGTTTCGAGATGTTGGCTCCTGTATCAGTCACCATCACTCCTTGAGGCAGCCCTACGATGCGGGCTGTAGCAGGCATGATGCTTCTGAAGATGCGAACCATCTCTTCACTATCCATGTACTTGAGTGTGAAAATTTGGGTCACCAATGCGTCCGTATCTGGAGCATTGTTATTTCCGCTATAGATTCTTAATTGTTTATCACGAGCATCTCTTTGTCTGATGATGCGTAGATACTGCCCCGATGGAACTATCGCAAACTGATTGGCATCTAAGGTTGTAAGAAATGCTTCCCAAACTTGTGAGGCGGTGACGGGTCCATTGGTAATAATTCCAATTCGACCTTTAACGTCCTTATCAAATATAAAGTTCTTCCCGAAAAGCTTTCCCACTGTTCGAGCAAGATCCATGATCTCTACATCAGGGAAGTTAAAATCTGTGATGATGTCCTTACTTCCTTTGGCAGATTCATTATCAATCTTGATTGGAGCAATGGTGGTTTTTGAGATGACATTGTTCGGGCTTGAACCCCCTACGGCAATGCCTGATGAGGTTCGGATGGGGTTGTTCCCTTCACTTCGAGGTTGCCCTCCTGCAGAGATGCCTCCTGGTGGGAAGCCAGGATTGTTTGCAGCTGCGGCAGCAGCAGCCGCTGAGCCTGCTGTCAGTGGTTTTGCTCCCCCTGGAGCAGGAAACCCCGTGGTGAAGTCATCATCAAAATCCTCATCGTCGTCATCGAGGTATCCAAAGTCATTGAAGGATCCTGGTTTGTTAGGAGCCGACGGGTTAGGCTTGATTGCGCCTCCTCCAAAACTTGGGTTGAGTCCAGGTGCACCTGGTTTTGCCAGGGAAGGAGGTGGATCGTTAGCTGCCAACTGCTGAGTTCCTAAGGAGCGAGCTCCGGGAAGGAATCCACTTTTTGCTCCTGGAGCAGCCTGAAGGGAGGAGCTTAAAACAAACGTCAGAACTAGTGCTGCTTTAACTTCCCATGATTTTAATTTGCGTAAGGCTGAATGCATAACTCACTCCCGTCCTTAATGAATGTCATAAGTGTAAGTCATTTGTTTGCTGTCTTTTTTGACTTGAAGTTCAAGGTGATTGGCAGTTTTTAACTCATTGAGCATTTCAAATGCTTTTCCAGGGTCATTGATCGGAGTTCCATTAAGACCTGTAATAACATCTCCATTTTGAAGTCCTAATTTGTCGTAGATACTACCTGGGACTATTTGAAAGAGTTTATAACCAGCTGCCACTCCATTTTCAAAATTAGGTACGGCGCGAGCTTGAGTGAGGATGTTGTTAAAATCAGACATCGCTTTATCCACTTCTAATCGAGATACGGAAAACTGAGTTGAAGAAAGCTTCTCAATGCTTGGGCCGGAGTTTGCTCCTCCTCTTGGAGTGCTCACTCTTGAAATGGTGTTCTGATCCTCAGGAATATCAATGTATTCCTTTCGGCTACTCAATTTATTGTAGAATGTGACTTTTCTTGGTTCAATTTTTAAGATGGAAAGTTTTCCTGGAATCTCATCATCCACTCTGACTGGATAGACTTGTGAAGCTGATTTGTCCTCTAAAGTAGCAAGAGACAAGGATTCATCAGGCATAATGATTGTGCCTACGAGAGCCAGAGGGAGTGTAGTTCGAGCTGCGGGTCCTCCTGCTTGAGCTCCACTGCCTTCTTCATCTCCTGGGATGAGGCCTTTGCTGCTAAATAAGTTTCGAGAAATAACTTCTCTGTAATCGTCAGTGAAGCGACTCATCCGAGTGGATGAGCTCGAATAAGCAAGTGGCCTAGATGGGGGCTCAGGGATGAATTGATTTAAGAGAAGAGCAAAGATATCTGCCAAAAAATAGGTACAAAGCAAAATCGTTGTTAGGGTGCCGTAGAAGGCTATCCCTCTGTTTTGAATCGCCTTTGAGATCCATTCGGCTGTAGCTTGGGGGTCAAAGTTTTGAAAAGCTTTAAGAATAGCCTTTTGATCAAAGCTTTGAGGGAGCCCTGCTCTGATTTTTGATGGAATAGTTTTAATTTTGCTCTGAAGAGCGTTGATTTTAACCTTCCATTCATCCTTGACCCACTTTTTTCGTGGAGGTGCAATCAAGGTTTCCCCCTCTGGAGGAGAAGAAGAGGGAGTTTCTGATGCGGAGTTTTCTTTTTCTGTATCACTTGATTCAGCGGCCATGAGCAACCTACTTATGACGCAAATTGAATGCCAAATTGCGTAATATTCTCTTAGCTTCGCAACAAACAGGGAAACCGAGAAAAAGTCAATCATTTCAAGTAGGATTTTCAAAAAGAACTCTGATGCCAGATGAAGCTCAATTAAAGGAGGTGAGAGTTTCGGGGTGAGAATCCGACATTTTGTCAAAAGGCCGGTTTGTTCTTAGTTTTTGAAGACATTTTGTCAGGCGTGGAGATTAAGATTTTCCTTTTATCTTCAATTATTTAACAAGGTCTCTAGAATCTATGAAATTGACTTTGTTAGTAAAATTTGATATCTTCTGGCGGGTCAAAATTCTACCTTCCTAGAGGTAGCCAAACAGGGGGGTCCCTGATGAGGCGATTTCTTTGAGCAGGTCGGAGTGGTTGTTGGAGGTTATACAGCATGTTCAAAGTTGGTGACAGTGCGGTTTATCCAGCTCATGGTCTTGCCGTGATTAAGCGGATTGAAGAAAAAGACGTCGGCGGAAAAAAGAAAAAATTCTATGTTTTGCAAGTCGTCGATAATCAAATGACGATTATGGTTCCAACTGACAATGTAAGTTCTGTTGGTCTTCGAGAGATCATTTCCACTAAAGATGTCAAAGTGGTTTACGATATCCTCAAAGAAAGAAACGTAAAAATTGACCAGACAACCTGGAATCGTAGGTATCGCGAGTACATGGAGAAGATTAAGACAGGCTCCATTTTCGAGATTGCTGAAGTTTTACGTAACTTGTTCCTTTTGCGCCATAGTAAAGACTTATCTTTTGGTGAGAGAAAGATGCTCGATCAAGCTAAGCATCTTCTTGTAAAAGAAATTTCTTTAGCGAAAAAAGCTAAAGAAGAAGTGATTGAACAAGAGATTCAATCTATTTTTGCATCTTAAAAGTGAACCGATAAGTTTCACAGAGTTTTTCGTATTCTAATCAGAGCATTGAGCTCTGATTCATTCTGATGAATTGAGAAGATTTTTTGCCATGGTTTAATCATGCTTGAGCTTTGAGTTGAGATCAAACACAAGCTTAAAGTAGGTCAGTGATTAGACCATGGCCTCAATTTAAATTGTTTTTAATTCCCTTCATTTTCCTTCTTTTTAAATTCCTGATCATCTTGTCCTCAGTTCGATTCACGATGAGATTACTCTTGTGTATGAAGGTCATCTTCATCCATATCTATGCCTTCATTTTCATTCCCCTTTTTTGGGGAACGCGCTTCAAGTCCAGTTCTGCTGTAGAGCTGGACATCAGGCGTTGACAGTAAAGAGGTCAGGTTGTAATTTCTAGTTCGGTCTTTGAAGGTTAGGGTTTGGGTTCCAAGTTAAAAATGTTTTACTGGAATCAAGTCTATTAACTTCATATTGAGACCACGACAGTCTGATCAGTTCAAAATATTGGGCACTAGGCAGAGAAAATAAAAAATACGAGTGAAGTTCAAGCTGAATATAAACTCTTGGAGGCATTGTCGATTTATGGTGAGTAATGATCCTAGCAGTGCATCTCCTTTTGCTTGATTGAGGCGGGACTTAGAACTCAATTGCTCTTGCGGCGAGTTTGTTTATGCGCAGAAGAAAGTTCTAAGAAGGACCTAAACTCACAACTGATCTGATGAGAAAAATGATTCAAAACGCTTGCTCCTAAGATGAAATGAAAAGATCACACTATGAAAACAACAATTTCTAAATCAAAAATTCGATCTATCAAATTGACTAATTCTCTTTCAGGAAAGAAAGAAGATTTGGTGAGTAGAGAGCCCGGAAAGCTTTCGATGTATTCGTGCGGGCCTACTGTGTATGGATTGATTCATATTGGAAATCTTCGCGGCGGATTAGTTGCTGACATGTTCTACCGGTATTTTCAGAGGGTAGGGTATGAGGTTAACTACGTTAGAAATTACACCGATGTGGATGATAAAATTATAAAAAAAGCGCATGAAGAAAACTCAACAGCCGATGCAGTTGCGCTCAAATACACCCAAGAAGTTGAAAAAGACTTTGCAGTATCAGGCATGTTAGAGCCTACTCATAAGACCACGGTCACAACTCATATGAAAGAAATTATTACGATGATTGAGCAGATCATTCGTAATGGAAAAGCTTATGTTGTTGAGGGTGGAGAGGTGCTTTTTGCAATTGATCAGTTCAAGACTTATGGCGAACTCTCTCACAAGAAGTTAGATGACTTGATTGCGGGCATTCGTGTTGAAGTGAGGAGTAATAAGAAAAACCCTCTTGATTTTACTCTTTGGAAGCCTGCAAAGCCAGGTGAGCCTGCTTGGGATAGTCCGTGGGGAAAAGGAAGGCCTGGCTGGCACATTGAGTGCTCTGCTATGGCGAATCGCTGGCTGGGTGAGCAAATCGATGTTCACCACGGAGGTGAGGATTTGATTTTTCCTCATCATGAGAATGAAATTGCTCAAAGTGAGGCCGCTCATCAAAAAGGTCCATTTGTTAAGTATTGGCTACATCACGCCTTTTTGACTCTTTCGAAAGAGAAGATGTCAAAGAGTTTAGGGAATATCTTCACAGCGCGTGATTTTCTCACCCAGTACTCTGGTGAGTTTGCTAGATACATGCTCCTTTCCTCTCATTATCGTTCCATTATCGATTTTGGAAGTGAGGCGATTGATCAAGCCTGGATGGGGTTACATCGTATTTACGAAGCAAAAGCTCGTGCCCAGGAAATTTTAAGGCAACCTAAAGGGCGATCTGACTTAAGAGCAGAAGCAGTTTGGGGATCGTTTGCTGCACAAGTAGAGAAGGCTAAAGATGAGATTGATGATCATTTTGCCAATGATTTCAATACACCAGGTGCATTAGCCTCTTTATTCACACTCATTCGTGAGTTCAATCGCTCACTTGCAGAGCCGCTTGCTCAGGCTACTCCAGGAGCTCTACTTGCTGCTCAACAGCTGATCGAGGTGATGGAGAGTGATATTGGAGGAGTGATCGGTGTGGGTAGATTGGATGCTCAAAAAGCTCTTGAGGATCTTTCTCGAATCAAGCGCATGCAGTCCGAACAAAATCAAGAGAGTCCAAGACCCACTGAAGCTGAAATTCTAAAAGCGATTGAGGACCGAGCTTTGGCAAGGAAGTCTAAAGACTTTGCAAAGGCTGACTCCATTAGAAAAGATCTAGAAGCTCGGGGCGTACTGATCAAGGATAGTCCTGCAGGGACAACTTGGGAGTATCAGTAAATTCAATCCGAACCTGATCTGGGTCTTGAGTTCATTTGAGAGGGGTTGCTTTGAAATTTTGGGAGTAGGTTTTTTGACTAGAACACTCTAGGTGTATTGACTCCTAGAGTGTGCGTTGTTTACATCCCATCCCACTTCAAGCGCCGCAGAATCTCAGAGTAGAATTGAATGTAATCCAAGCCTCGTGCTTTACCCAGAAAATGCCCAATTTGAGCATAATGATCCCCTGTGTAAGTACAAATGTGCTCACCCCATTTGGCAGACTCCACTGAAACAAATCCGTCGTTATCGCCTTCTTTTTTGTGAATCAGTTTGTGGGGTAGCCAAAAAATAGGCAAAGAGCTCTGCCGCACAGGCTGAGCAATCTGAGTCGTTGCACTGTAGTATGCAATGCTCGGAACATTCGGAGTCATTTGAGAGAAAACCTCTAGGCAATACTTCTGCGAGACCTGCTTCAGTGCGTGCGTGCTTAAGTCAAAAAGCTTAAGCATTTGATCCATTCTCGTCAGTGCAAAAGATGGAATTGTGCTTGTTGTAAAATCAGAGAGAGAGGTTCCGCGATGAGGCGTTCCAATCGTTGTGATGCTAGTAATTTGCTCAGAGAAATTGAGCCGAGAGGCTAAGTAGCGAGCATCTAATCCACCCATGCTATGAGCAATGATATTCACCTTCTCGTCCGGAAAGGCTTTTCTGATTTGGTTCTTGAGCTCTTGTGCTCTGTGCTCAATTCGATGCCAAGAAGTGAGGTTTGCCTTGAAGTATCTATTCTTTGATCCCTCAAGTAACTCACTCATTCCATAGAAGTAATCAATGGGCCCAAATTGACTTTTTGCTCCTAGACCATGAACTAGGACGATAGGGTACTTTAACTCAAAGGTCTGAGTCATCATTCACACACTCCCACAGTTCCACTCATGATCTTAGCATGAGTCATTGGGTTTGACTACGGAGAGATCAGGCATAGAAACTGTTTTCTTTTTTCCTTCTCTGATACTTTAAGTGCTCACTAGGTTTTGGGCATTGACATACAGGATGAGAAGTTCACGAGAGATATTTTATCCATCATTCGCGTGAGATGATAAGATCATGTTACAAAGAGTAGAGAAGCCCCAGTATTCTAACTGAACTGAACTGAACTGAACTGAACTGAACTGAACGATTTAAATAAAGAAGATCTTGGAATATGCCTATTTTTAAAGAAAGAATGTTTGAGCTAAGTACCTCTTTTCAGCCCACAGGAGATCAGCCTGCAGCAATTGATCAACTCGTGAAATCGCTCAAAGAAGAGAAAAAGAAATCAGCTGTTCTTTTGGGAGTCACAGGATCAGGCAAGACCTTTACAACAGCAAATGTCATTGCTCAACTCAATCTACCGACGCTTGTTTTGTGTCACAATAAAACTCTAGCCGCTCAACTGTTTTCTGAGTTCAGAGAGTTTTTCCCCAATAATGCAGTAGAGTACTTCGTGAGTTACTACGATTATTATCAGCCTGAGGCTTATGTGCCTCAGACTGATACCTATATTGAAAAAGATGCTCAAATTAATGATGAAATTGATAAGCTCAGACACTCGGCTACTCGTTCACTTCTTGAGCGAAACGATGTGATTATTGTCTCCTCAATCTCTTGTATCTATGGCTTAGGATCGCCAGAAGCTTACGAAGGACTATTGCTCTATTTAGAAGTAGGTCAAGAGCGCAAACGGCAAGATGTTCTAAAAAAATTGGTTGAGATTCAATACAAAAGAAATGATGTCGATTTTCATCGAGGAACGTTTCGTGTTAGAGGAGATGTTGTTGAGGTTTTTCCTGCCTACGAAGAAGAACGAGCCATTCGAATTGAGTTTTTTGGAGATGAAATTGAGTCACTTTCTGAAGTTGATCCACTTCGAGGAGTGAGGATTCAGAGAATCCCTCGGGTGACCATCTACCCGGGAAGTCATTACGTGACCTCCGTGGAGAATCGCAAAAGAGCTACTGAGACGATTCGCGAAGAGCTGAGAGAACGATTAGTAGAGCTCAATGCTCAAGGGCGTGCTCTTGAAGCGCAAAGACTTTCTCAGAGAACTCTTTTTGATCTCGAAATGATGGAGGAGCTCGGGTACTGCCAAGGAGTTGAAAACTACTCCCGCCATCTCACAGGTCGCTCCTCAGGTCAGGCTCCTCCCACTCTGCTTGAGTATTTTCCTAAGAACTGGCTTTTAGTCGTCGATGAGAGTCATGTCACTGTTCCTCAGATTGGAGGAATGTACCGCGGTGATCGCGCTAGAAAAATGACTCTTGTGGATCATGGTTTTAGATTACCGTCCGCTCTTGATAATCGACCTCTGAATTTTGAGGAGTGGGAAAAGAGTATCTCCCAAACCCTATACGTGTCAGCTACTCCTGGAGATTATGAACTGGAGCAGACCCAAGGTGAAGTTGTTGAGCAGGTGATTCGTCCTACCGGATTGCTGGATCCCTCACTGGAGGTCTGTCCTGCCTCCACTCAAGTGGATCATCTCCTGGGGGAAATCCGTAAGCGCGTGATTCTGGGTGAGAGAGTCTTAGTCACCACTCTGACTAAGAAGTTAGCGGAGGATTTGGCGCGCTACTATCAAGAGCAAAAAGTAAGGGTGAAGTACCTACACTCGGATATCGATACCCTGGAGAGGATTGAAATCTTAAGAGATCTGAGATTAGGGACGTTTGATGTGCTCATCGGTATTAATCTCCTCAGAGAGGGTCTGGACCTTCCCGAGGTTTCTCTTGTTGCTATTTTAGATGCAGATAAGGAAGGCTTTCTCCGAAGCTACCGATCATTGATTCAAACCATGGGGCGAGCCGCTCGAAACTCCAGAGGGCATGTCATTTTGTATGCTGATCGCATGACAGAGAGTATGCAAAAGGCCATTCATGAGACACAACGCAGGAGGTCCTTGCAGGAAGAGTATAATCAAAGCCATGGGATTGAGCCTCAGACGATTCGTAAGGCAATTCCAGCTCCGATCACTGACCACGCAGGCGCAGGGGGGGATCAGGCACGAGAAAATACAGCGGCCTCACGAAAAACAAGTAAAGCTGAACTGGCTAAGAAGACTCTTCGTACCGGTGTGGGTTCAGGCCATGGAAAAAGTGTTTGGAGTGAGGGTTCTTCCCCTCAACAGTCCATGGCAAATCTGGACTTGCTTGATCCTGAACAGCGGTTGGAGGCTTTTGCCAAGGAGGCAGGTGAGTATTTCACGTCCATGCACGAGCTTCCCCAGACCATTGAAAAGATGACAGAGGCCATGAGAGAGGCAGCACGCTCCCTGCAGTTTGAAAAAGCTGCAGAACTCAGAGATCGCATAAAACGATTGAAAGTCATGAGTCTTGCACTATAGTCTTGCTCCTCTATGACTAATCGCCTTGCCCATGAAACCAGTCCCTATCTCCTTCAACACCAGTATCATCCCGTGGATTGGTACCCCTGGGGAGAAGAAGCGCTTCAAAAAGCTCGAAATGAAGATAAGCCCATTCTTCTGAGTATAGGGTACTCCTCCTGTCATTGGTGTCACGTCATGGCTCATGAGAGCTTTGAAAATCAAGAAATTGCCCAGCTCATGAACCAGCACTTCGTCAATATCAAGGTAGATCGTGAGGAGAGACCGGACTTGGATCAGATCTATCAGAACGTTGCTCAAGCTATGACCCGCGGGGGAGGGTGGCCACTTACTGTTTTTCTTACCCCCGAT
>Ga0255088_1000072_pt1 | contig 60747 bp, 53 predicted proteins | sample Colum_Miss_RepB__2_FD_188587 | JGI IMG/M metagenome (GOLD analysis project Ga0255088, IMG submission 188587) | Freshwater microbial communities from Columbia River, Oregon, United States - Colum_Miss_RepB_8d | ecosystem: Environmental > Aquatic > Freshwater > River | place: USA: Oregon...
ATTCTGGACAGAGCTTGTTCGCGGGCAGGGCCCGCTCCCACCAGGCCCGCTCCAACAGAGTCAGCTGCCACAGGGTCATCGACGCTCAGCCGGGCCACCGCGCGCTGCAGCTGGCTCAGCAGGGGCGGCAGGGCGGCGGGTTCGCGCACGCCGGTGTCTGCGCTGGCCCCGTCCAAATGCGCGGCTTGCGCCGCATGCAGCAGGTTGCGTTCGCTGCGATGACACAGTTGCACGATGGGCTCGCAGCGATACAGAGCGGCATTGCCCTTCAAGGTGTGCAGCGCATGCAGGCGCTGGTGGTCGGACCCCGCGCGGACAATCTGCTGCATCAAGGCCTGGGCCTCCTGCACAAAGCCTGCGCGCCCGGCCGCCTGCTCGCCGTGGCGGGCCAGCCAGCCATACAGTGCGCCGAGAAGGGCCCGACTCTCACTGGTCTCCTGCCGGGCAGCCGCCTGATTCAGCCCCCGGCGCAAGTCCCCATGGGCCTGCACCAGAAGCGCCGTGCCGCCGGTGCTTTCCAGAAACCGGGACGGCGACTCCGGCACTTGCGCCAGCACCTCGTGCACCTGAGCCAGGGCGCCACTGAGCGCGGCAATACGCTGCACCTGCAGGGTGCGGGCCCCACTGGCCAGCATGCGCAGTTCCATCAGCACCTGACGGTTGAGTACCCCGTTCACCTGGGGTGAAGCGCCCTCCTTCAGAAATTCCGGCACGCTGAATCCCGGCAGCACCCGCAGCCCACGTGCCAGACTCAGGGCCACATCGGCCGCGCTGGCACTGGTCTGTACCCGCAGGCGCGCCTCCAGCTGCAGCAGCCTGCGCAGTACCCGCTGGCGCTGCCACTGCCGGGTCGCATCCTCCACAAAGGGCAACACAAGTGCCAGGACCGCAAGCCAGTCGCGGGCATCCCGCTGCAGCTCACGACTGCGCGTGAAGCAGTGGCCGAGGAGGACCAGCAGCTCATGCAAGGCCAGATCGCCCGTCAGCAGCGCCTGTTGCGTCAGCCGAGTCACCGCCAGATCGGCGGCGTCGGGCAGCGGATGCAGGCCTGGGTGTTCGGCGCATGTCTGCTGCCAGTGCCCCAGCCAGTGCGCAGCGGCTGTGCGTTCCTGCTGCGCCAGTGACAGCAAGGCCGGGGCCGTCGCCAGGTGCTGCAAACACGCTGCGCCCAGCGTGCTCTCAAGAATGTGCGTGACGGCCAGCGGTCGCTGCTGGTGCAGACAGCGTCGCATGGCGGCCTCCAACTGTGCGGGCAGCAGCCCCGCACACGCCACGGAATTGCCGGAGGCCGCGCGGGCCAGGTCGTCCTGCAGCCGCAGCAGCATGCGCAGCAACACAGGCCTGGCCATGGCCGGCAAGCTTGTTGCGGTGAGCGAGGGCACGCTCTGCCATGTCTCCAGCAGGCGCGCCAGGCGCAGCGTCTGCAGCAGGGCGCGCAGCAGCGCGGCACTCACCTGTGTGAATTCCGGCAACAGCACCACGGCCTGCTGCAGAAAATGCAGCGTGCGCTCAGCCAGCGGACCGCGTTCCGTTGCCAGACTCTGCCGCAACGCCGCCGAGGCGCCAGCCTCTTCGCACAGTGCCTGCAGGCGTGTGGCTAGCCGCTGCAGCAGCAGGGCGGACGGCGACTGGCCGGGCATCAGCATATCTTGCTCCCAGCGCAGCAGGGCCTGCACTTCGTTGGTGGCCAGCTGGACGCTGGCGGGCAACACCTCGGCCAGCAACGCTGCGCCACGCAGCGCCTGCCAGGATTCGCTCTGCGCCACGGTGCCAAGCCCTGCGTGCTGACTCAGGCGGGCGCGCACCTGCCGCAGCAGCACCTGAGGAAGGTCCGGAGCCAGCTGCGCGGCGCGCTGGCTGCGAGTGTCCGGCCACGGCGCAGGCTGCGCGAGGGTTCCCGCCTGCCAGCGAATCTGCAGCGCCAGCCGCAGCAACCCGCGCGCCTGCGGCTCGGGCACCCCCTGCGTCACAAGGCGACCATCCGCCAGCAGCCGCCGCTGCAACTCCACGCACTCGCGCTGCAGGGCGCGGTCGTCCAGAAAACGTGCCACTGCCCGCAACTCAGTCAGTTGCCGGCGTGCCTGCAGCGCGGCCTGCAGGGAACGTTCCGCGAACACCGTGTCCAGGGTTCGCAACAGGGCATCGGTGCGCGTCATCAGGGCCTGCCGCAACGCGGCCAGTGCCAGATCATGCAGGCTGCCCATGGCGGGTTTCCTCCAATGCGGCGCTCAGGGCCAGACCCAGGGTCTGCTGCGCGACGGGCCGCAGCAGCACCGTCCACGCCCCGTCGGCAGTGCCCAGACCCAGACTGCGTGCCCACCAGGCGTCTGTCTCGCGGGGGACATCGGCCAGCAGCAGCACCGAACGCACCCCCGCCTCGCGCAGCAGCATTCCGCACTGAAAGCCGTTGTCCTGCGTCAGGGGCAGGGCCACCAGCGCCACGTCCACGGGGCGGGCGCTGCGACGAGGATCGCCAGAGGCGCTTTCACCGTCGCCGCCAGTCACATGCGCCAGGGCCTGCGCGCAGCCATCCACCGGCAGCGGCTCATGCCCCAGCGCTTCCAGCTGCCGGCAGAGCATCCAGCGTTGCAGGGGAGAGTCTTCAATCAGCAGCACGCGCGCCATCGTCGCCCTCCTGCTCCGCAGAGCGTTCGTCAACGTCCTTGTCCGGCCCACGACCGGCCACTTCGCCCGGCACCAGTTCCCGCAAGGCGGCCAGCAGATCCGCCTTGCGAAACGGTTTGAGGATGTAACGCTGGGCGCCTGCCAGTTCGGCGCGGGCGCGGTCCAGGCGCCCGTCGTTGGCCGACACCAGGACCACCGGCGTGGCACCGTGCCGGGCCGACGCACGGATCAGGGCGCAGGCCTGAAACCCGTCCAGCTCGGGCATGGCGATGTCCATGAACACCAGATGCGGCCGCAGTATGGCCACCTGACAAAGCGCCTCGAAGCCATTGCTGGCCAGGCTCAGCTGGCAGCCGCTGTCTTCCAGCAGACTGCGGGCCGATTCGCGCATGGTGCGGCTGTCGTCCACCAGCAGCACGCGCAGGCCGGCGGTGCCCTGCCCCGCCAGAGTCGGTGGCGGTGCGGGCGGCAGCGGGGGCGGACTGTCTTGGGGGGAATGTTCAGGGGTGTGGCGGGTGCGGGCTTCCATGCCGGTCTCCTTCCAGGGGGATGCTGAGCGTCAATGCTGTACCTCAAGAACTAGCACAGGCTTGCCGTTCCCGCGAATCGCGCGCTGCGTCGATCCGGCCCGCGTCTTCGGGTATGATCGCCCCAGACGTCAGCAAGGCGGCCCGCCGCCCCCAACAGGAACCCCGACCCGCTATGAGCATTCGCCTCGGCATCGTGATGGACCCCATCCAGAGCATCAACTACAAGAAGGACACCAGCCTGGCCATGCTGGTTGCCGCCCAGGAACGCGGCTGGTCGCTGTTCTACATGGAGCAGTCCGACCTGTTCCTGCGCGACGGCGTGGCGTACGGGCTGATGCGGGAGCTGACCGTGGCCTGGGACGACAGGCAGTGGTACCAGTTCGGCGAAGCCAGCGAAGAGCCGCTGGGCGATCTGGACGTGATCCTGATGCGCAAGGACCCGCCCTTCGACAACGAATACGTCTACTCCACCTACATGCTGGAGCAGGCCGAGAAAGACGGGGCCCTGGTGGTCAACCGCCCCCAGAGCCTGCGCGACTGCAACGAAAAGCTCTTCGCCACCCAGTTCCCGCAGTGCTGCCCGCCCCTGGTGGTCAGCAACAACCCCGGTGTTCTGAAGGCCTTCCACGTGACCCACGGCGATGTGATCTTCAAGCCACTGGACGGCATGGGCGGCTCGTCCATCTTCCGCTTGCGCCATGACGACCCGAATGTCAGCGTCATCATCGAGACCCTCACGGCCCACGGCCGCACGCCGATCATGGCCCAGCGCTTCATTCCCGAGATCGTCAACGGCGACAAGCGCATCCTGCTGGTGGACGGCGAGCCCGTGCCCTATGCCCTGGCCCGGGTTCCCGCCCGTGGCGAGACACGCGGCAATCTGGCCGCCGGCGGCAGTGGCGTGCCCCAGCCCCTGTCCGAGCGCGACCGCTGGATCGCCGCGCAGGTGAAAGACGTGGTGCGCGAGAAGGGCCTGCTGTTCGTGGGTCTGGATGTGATTGGCGACTACCTGACCGAGATCAATGTCACCAGCCCCACGTGCGTCCGCGAACTGAACAAGGCCTATGATCTGGACATCGCCGGCGACCTGATGAGCGCCATTGAACGCACGCTGCACGCACGAGGCCCATGAACCCGGAAACCGATCTGAGCAAGGAGCGTTTCGGCTTCACCATCTTCCTCTCCGCCTGTCTGCACATCATGCTGATTGCGGGAGTGGGGTTCAGCTATCTGGAAGAAACCAACAGTGCGCCGGCCATCGAGATTACCCTCGCCCAGTACCGCAGCGACGTGCGGCCCGACGAGGCCGACTTCATCGCCCAGGAGAACCAGATCGGCAGCGGCACGCTGGACGAGGCCGCTGCCCCCAGCACGCCCTTCGTGTCACCCTTTCACGACGACATCATCCAGCAGGTGGACCCGGTGCAGCAGCAGCCGGCACCCAACCGCCAGACCGAGCCGAGCGACCTGGCACTGTTGACCGTGCAGGAGTCGGATCAGGCCATCGACCAGCAACTGGAAAACGACGCGCCCGAGAGCGACGCACCGCTGTCGGAGAACGCCACGCCCGAAGAACTCAGCCTGGCCATCGCCAGCCTGCAGGCGCAGCTCGACACGCAGCAGCAGGCCTATGCCAAGCGGCCGCGCACCTACACCATCTCGTCGGCGTCTACCCAGCAGCGCCACGACGCCCTCTACCTGGATTCCTGGCGTCGGCGCATCGAAGCCGTGGGCAATCTGAATTATCCGCAGCAGGCCCGCGAGCAACAGATCTATGGCAGCCTGCGCATGCTGGTGGCGCTGCGACCTACCGGCACTGTGCAGGAGATCCGCATTCTGCAGTCGTCCGGCCAGCGTGTGCTGGACGAAGCCGCAATCGAGATCGTGCGCCTTGCCGCGCCTTTCGAGCCTTTCCCCGAAGAGCTTCGCGGCAGCGTGGACATTCTGGAAATCATCCGCACCTGGCGTTTCCACCAGGGCAATTCCTTCACCAGTCAGTGAGGCGACCATGACCCAGGACGACACCCACTATGAGGCCCAGCCCGGCACCCTGGCCAATCAGTTCCTGATTGCCATGCCGCATCTGCAGGACCCGTGGTTCAACCACACCGTCACTTTTCTGTGGAAGCACAACGAGGAAGGCGCGCTGGGCATCGTCATCAACAAGCCCTCCACCATGCGCGTGGCCGACCTGCTGGAAGAGCTGGGCATCGACATGGGCGAACGCCGAGGCGACATCGAATTTCACAGCCGCTACGTGATGAGCGGCGGCCCGGTAGAAAAGCAGAAGGGTTTCATCCTGCACAACAGCGGCCGCGAGTGGGAATACACCCTGCCCCTGACGCCGCAGCTGAGCCTGTCCATGTCCCGCGACATTCTGGCCGACATCGCCGCCGGCAACGGCCCCGAGCAATACCTGGTGGCGCTGGGCTGCGCTGGCTGGGACGCCGGGCAACTGGATCGGGAGATCGCCGACAATGTGTGGCTCACGACCCCTGCGCTGCCGGACCTTATTTTCTCGGACAATCACGCGCAGAAGGCCGAGCAGGCTGCGTCCATACTGGGTGTCAGCCTGAACCAGCTGTCGGCGTTTGCGGGACACTCCTGATGGATGACTTTCCGATTCACAAACGCGCCGAATTCTCGGTGCTGTGCTTCGACTTCGGCACGCGGCGCATCGGCAGCGCCTTCGGCCAGACCCTGCTCGGCACCGCCTCGCCGCTGACCGCCATCCCCGCCCGCGACGGCATTCCCGACTGGGTGCAGCTGGACGCGCTGGTGGAAAAATGGCAGCCGGATGTGTTCGTGGTGGGCCTGCCCTTCAACATGGATGACAGCGACAGCGAGCTGCTGCGCCGCGCCCGCAAGTTCGGCAATCGTCTGAGTGGTCGCTATGACAAGGCCTGTTACGGCATGGACGAGCGTCTCAGCTCGTTCGAAGCGCGGGGATTGAAACTGCGCGGCGAATCAACTGCGCAGCTCGACTGCCTGGCCGCGCAGCTGATTCTGGAAACTTGGTTCCAGAGTCTGGCGCAGCGGTTTGGGGAGAAGGGGTAGGAGCGGGCTCTGTGTAGGAGAGGGCTTTTGTGGGAGCGGGCTTGTGTGGGAGCGGGCTTGCCCGCGAACAGTTCGCTTGCAAGCAAGCTCCTACAAGGCAGGCTCCCACAAAGCAAGCTCCTGCAAGACAAACCCCACACTCAGTTGCCGCACATGGTCGGGTACAGAATGTTGTCCATGTCCGGGAAGTTCAAACAGGAATCCCTGGCGCTTTCGAATGGGCCGCGCAGAAGGTCGCACGCCTCGCCCACGGCGTAATAGTAACCGGGCCTGTATTTGCCTTCGAAGCACAGCTCGTCATCCACGCAGGCATAGTAGATTTCGGCCTGAAAGATCGTGGATCCGAAGTCCCTGACCGCGTCAATGAACTGATTGGCATCCTCAAGACAGGCCGTCTCTTCGGCGGACGCCGTTTCCTCATATGAGTTGCTTTCGCGCGTGTCCGTGTCGGCGGGTGCGGCGTTGCCTGCCCCGTTGATGTCCAGACCCGCCCACTGCGACGCCGCGTACTCCGTAATCAGCAGCTTGCCGGTGGCTTGCGCGCCCGACTGCGCATAGGTGCCCACCCAGATGTCATAGGTTCCCTGGGCGGGATTTTCGAGCGAAACGCCCGGATTGGTGCCGCCCGCTTCCGGGCTGTCGTCATTGCAGATCCACTTGCCGTTGGGGTCGTTGATCGCCAGTGTCGTATCAATGCTGGCAGAGACAAAGATGCCGATGAGCGACGTGGGACTGTCCAGCACCAGTTCAAAATCCGGCGCGGATGCATAAATGAAGCCGCTGCATTCTGCACCCATGTCCGACATCGCCGTGGCCCCGCCGGGCTCGATGGCGATGACAAGGGGGTCAGGCAGAAAACCCGCGCTCAGTGTTCGGGCGCCGTTGAGTGACGCGCCGTTGACGTCCTGGGCGAGCACCGGGTTGGCGAGAACAAGCAGGGCTGCGCACGCAGCCATGCAGGAAGCACCGAAGACTGCGTGTGATGAAAACGGGTGTCGCAAATTCCAGGTCATGGCAGGCTCCCGCAGGTTTGAGTCAGTTCGCGAGCAGGGCTCGCTCCCACAAGGCTCGCTCCCACACAGGGCTCTCTCCCACAAGCAAGCTCCCACAAATCAGAACGCATCCGGCTGCTTCGCCTTCGCCCGCGCCGCTTCCTTGGTTATCAGGCCCTTCTGCACCAGCTCCTTCAAGGTCTGGTCCAGTGTCTTCATGCCGACGGCCGAACCGGTCTGAATGGCGGAGTACATCTGCGCCACCTTGTCTTCGCGGATCAGGTTGCGGATGGCCGGGGTGCCGATCATGATCTCGTGGGCGGCAATACGACCACCGCCGGTTTTCTTCAGCAGCGCCTGCGAGATCACCGCCTGCAGGGATTCGGAGAGCATCGAGCGCACCATGGATTTCTCGGCGGCGGGGAACACGTCGATGATACGGTCGATGGTCTTCGCGGCCGAGGTGGTGTGCAGCGTGCCGAACACCAGGTGGCCCGTTTCGGCGGCAGTCAGCGCCAGGCGGATGGTTTCCAGGTCGCGCAGTTCGCCCACCAGAATGATGTCGGGGTCTTCCCGCAGCGCTGAGCGCAGGGCTTCCTGGAATCCCAGGGTGTCGCGGTGCACTTCGCGCTGGTTCACCAGGCACTTCTTGCTTTCGTGCACGAATTCTATGGGGTCTTCGATGGTCAGGATGTGCTCGTAGCGGGTGCTGTTCACGTAGTCCATCATCGCGGCCAGCGTGGTGCTCTTGCCCGAGCCCGTGGGGCCGGTCACCACCACCAGGCCGCGTGCCAGGTCGGACACCTATTTGAACACCGCGCCCATGCCCAGCTGCTCCATCGACAGCACCTTGGACGGAATGGTCCGGAATACTGCTGCGGCGCCGCGGTTCTGGTTGAAGGCGTTGACACGGAAGCGGGCGAGGCCTGGCACCTCGAACGAGAAGTCCGTCTCCATGAACTGCTCATAGTCCTTGCGCTGCTTGTCGGTCATGATCTCGTAGATCAGGGCGTGCACTTCCTTGTGGTCCATGGGCGGCACACTGATCTTGCGCATGTCGCCATCCACCCGGATCAGCGGTGGCATGCCTGCGGTGATGTGCAGATCCGATGCGCCTTGCTTGACGCTGAAACCCAGCAATTCTGTGATATCTATCTTCGAGGCTGCCCCTGCAGGTAAGTGTGCGAGATTTTGTGGGTGTGTGTGCCCCCGTGGCCGGGATACACTGAGTACATGCCGAGCATAGCAGAAAACATTTTCCGGGTAGGACAGCAGATTGCCGAGGCGGCACAGGCCTGCGGGCGTGCGCCAGGGGCCGTCACGCTGCTGGCCGTGAGCAAGACGCAGAGCGCCGCCACGGTGCGGGAAGCCTATGAAGCGGGCCAGCGTGATTTCGGCGAAAACTATGTGCAGGAGGCGCTGGACAAGATCGGCGCCCTGCCCCTGCCGGGCCTGGTGTGGCATTTCATCGGGCCGCTCCAGTCCAACAAGACCCGGGACATCGCCAGCCATTTTGACTGGGTGCACAGCGTGGACCGCCTGAAGATCGCCGTCCGCCTGAACGAGCAGCGCCCGGCGGGCATGGCGCCGCTGAACGTGTGCATTCAGGTGAACATTTCGGAGGAAGACAGCAAGTCGGGCGTGGCGCTGGCCGACGTGGAAGCGCTGTGCGAGGCCTTGCAGAGCCTGCCGAATCTGCGCCTGCGCGGGCTGATGGCAATTCCGGCTCCCTGTGACGACCCGGTGGCCCAGCGTGCCGTGTATGCGCCACTGACAGCCTTGCTGCGCCAGTTGCAGGCGCGCTATCCGGGCATGGACACCCTGTCCATCGGCATGAGTGCCGACATCGCCGCGGCGATCGCCGAAGGCTCCACCCTCGTCCGCGTGGGCACGGCCATTTTCGGCGCACGCCACTGAACGTGCCGGATCACCCTTTGGGATGCATGGACAGGCCGCAGTGCGCGCACTGGGAACGGAACGGGTTCAGGAAATACTTCTTCACGAAATACTGTTGATGACAGTCGGGGCAGCGCTTCACCGACGCATTGACGCCAAAGCCGGCGTAAAGGGCCATGTAGGTGAACATGATGACGTTGGAGCTGTTGCCGTTGTCCAGCACCTGACTCACGGCATACATGTAAACCGGCAGTGTCGAGAAGCAGACGAACAGACGATTGCGTGATCGCTTGATTTCCATCAAACGCTGGTCGCGGGGGTTGGTGTTGTGGGTGTTGTCAGTCATGGGGCTCCCTTGTCAGCGTGGCTGAGCGTCATGCGCGGCAGTTTACACGCTTGGCGCCCGATTTGTGATGAATTGCCGGATTCTGCTGTTGCGGGCCCTGTCGGGGGGCCGGGGGGTCTGTGCTAAACTCGGCCCAGATGCTCAAGGACAAGCGCCCCATGGATCAGAATCAGGTCATCAATGTGTTGATAGCTGCCGAGCGGCTTGCCGATGGGGAGCAGCTCGTCAATCTGCTGCGCAAAGCCGGCTTCAGCCTGCATGCCGAAGCGGTGAGCAATGCTCCAGCGCTGCGCGAGCGTTTGCAGCAGCGCCGCTGGGATTTGCTGCTGCACCTGCCGGGCAATGCCGCGCTGCCGGCGGCTGACCTGTGCAGACTGCTGGAAGACCAGGCACTGGACGTGGCGCTGGTGCTGATCGGCGATGCCGGCGACGGCGACATCTTGCCGACCGACAACTCCTTTGCCTGCGCTGTCTGCGCCCAAGGCGACCTGCAGGACCCACTGCAGGCAGCGGCACTGATACGCACAGCGCGTCATGCACTGGACGCCCTGCAGACACGGCGTGACCTGCGCCGCGCCCAGGCCCAGCTCAAGGAGCTGCAGCGCCGCTACGAACTGGTGCTGGACAGCGCCACTGACGCAATCGCCTACCTGCACGATGGCCTGTATCTGCATGCCAACCTGGCCTGGTGCACGCTGTTCGGAGTGGAAGACGTCGAAGCCCTGAGCCATCAGCCCTTCCTCGATCTGGTGGACGACGCGGATGTCGAGGCCGTGCGCCAGACTCTGCGGCAGGCCCGCACGGGCACCCCGCCCCCCTGCCTGTTCACGGCCCTGACCGCGGGTGGCTCGCGCACGCGCCTGCAGCTGGAAGCCATGGCCGCCATGTATGATCAACAAAGCGCCCTGCAGATCATCCTCAGCCCGGCCACTGGCAACGTAGCCCACGCCCGCCAGTTGCGCCTGCTGCGCAGTCAGGACCTGGTGACAGGCCTGCCCAACCGTGGCAGCCTGCTGACACGCATCGAAGCCGCCATTGCCCAGGCCATTGAGGAACGCGGCGAGAACGTACTGGCGCTGGCACGCCTGCAGGGGTTTGACGATTTCCTGTCGCTGGTCGGGCGCGCGGCAGCCAACTACGTCCTGGTAGACACGGCCACCCTGCTGCGGCAATCCACGCCCGCCGATGCCCTCGTGGCCCATTGCGGTGAGGGCGAGTTCGCCGTGCTGATCAGCGGCCCGGACAACGCGGCCCAGGCACTGCTGGCCAGCGCCGCCACGCTTGACTCCCGGCTGCAGGCCCTGCTGCCCGCCGGTACCGACCTGCGCCTGAGCATCGGCAGCACCTTCATCAACGAGCTGACCCCCTCGGCAGAGCTGGCAGTGGACCGCGCGCGCCACAACCTGACGGTGCGTGAGAACAGCAGTCCCGCCGCAGTCGCCCCCGAAGACCCCTACGGCACGCCGGAACAGATGTTCCAGCGCCTGGAGGAAGCCTTCGAGCACGAGGATTTCATTCTGGTGTTCCAGCCCGTCGTCAGCCTGAAGGAGGATGGCCTTGAACGTTACGAGGTGCGTATCCGCCTGCAGGACCACGGCACGCTGATCTACCCGCCGCGCTTCCTGGAGCTGGCCAACCAGCATGGTCTGGGCGAGCAGATCGACCGCTGGGTGTGCAGCAAGTCCCTGCAACTGCTGCAAGAGCGGCAGAACCCGGCTCTCAAGCTGACGCTGAACCTGACCCACAATTCGGTGATCAGCGAAGCATTCCTGCCCTGGCTGCAGCAGCAGATGCTGGCGCGGCGCATTCAGGCCGGGCAGCTGATTCTGCAGCTCAGCGAGCTGGACGTGATCAGCTCCCCCGCCTATGTGGCGGGCTTCTGCAAGCAGCTGCGGGCACTGGACATCCCTTTGTCCATTACCCACTACGGCTGCACCCTGCACCCCGGACAATATGCGTTACTGGATGATGCCGACTTCGTGAAGCTCGACAAATCCCTGTTGCACGGCATCGGCCAGGATGCGGGCAAGCGCGAGCGCCTGAATACCACCGTGAAGAGTCTGCACGCCCGGGGCCTGCTGGTGATTGCGCCGATGATCGACCAGATCGAACTGCTGCCTCTGCTCTGGCAGGCCAGTGTCAATTTCGTCCAGGGCAACTGCCTGCAGGAACCCAGCGCGCGCATGGATTTCAGCTTCGTGCAGGACGAAGAAATCACCCTGAATTCGTTCCACTGAGAAGATGAAAGTGCCCCCACAGATGCATGTTCCTGAACAAGATGCCGATGCCCGTTATCTGGCATCCCCCGCATCCCAGATGCGCCTTGGCCACAAGCTGGCCATCGTCACCAGCATTCTATTGCTGCTGTCCATGTGCGTGTTCTGGCTGGTCACCAATCAGACCACCGAGAACATCCTGCGCCAGCAGGCCGACAGCCTGGGCAACACGCTGGCGCGGCAGACGGCCATTCTGGTGACCGAGCTGGTGCTGGCCAATGACCTGATCAGCATGAACGTGCTGCTGAACCAGCTGACCCGTGAGGCGGCCATTGCCGAGGTGGCGGTGCTGAGCATCGACGATCAGGTGATCGCCAGTTCCGGCGCGGGACGGCGCGAAGAGCCCACGGGCCCGGCAGACCTGTTCGGCAGCTATGTGGCCCCCATTGCGCTGCAGGATTCCCTGGCCGGCTACGTGCGCGTGCAGCTGGATCAGGAGTACATCGAAGAGGGCGTGACCCGCAACTTCCTGTTCATGCTGGCCGCGCTGGTCATGCTGATCCTCACCGGCGTCAGCGTGATTCTGGCGCTGACACAGTATTGCGTGACCTTCCCGCTGCGCATGCTGTCAGCCTCCATCCAGAGCGTGCGTCGTGGCGAGCCCGAACCGAGCGCCTTCGGCGAACGGGGCGACGAGCTGGGCGCGGTGATCCGGCAGTACAACCGCCTGGTGCACGAACTGGAAGACGACGAGACTCGCACGGCCCTGTTCGGGCCCGAGATCGAACGTCCGCCGGTGGTGGAGTCACCTGCCGTGTACCGGCGTCCGGGCAGCACCTTTGTCAGCATCCTGCATCTGAACATCGCCAATTACCGCTCGGCGCTGCACCAGCACGAGGCCGAGGAAACGGTGGAACTGCTCAACACGTATTATTTCTACATCCACAAAGTCACCCAGCTGTACAACGGCAACATCGAGAAATGCGCGGGCGACGAGATTCTGATCACCTTCGGGGCGGCGGCGGCCGATGACGAGCACTGCTTCCACGCCGTGTGTGCGGCGCTGCTGTTCCTGGACATCACCGCCACGCTGTCGCGGGAGCTGGAGGCCGGCAATCTGCCCACGCTGCAGTTCCGCGCAGGCCTGCATTGCGGCGAGCTGCTGACCGGCGTACTGTCGTCGCTGGAACAGAAAACCTATACCGTGGCGGGCGAGAATCTGGCCCTCACACGGCAGATTTGCGAAGAAGGCCCCACGGGCACCCTGCTGATCAGCGAAGCCGCGTATATACTCGCAGATGCCGACAGCCGTCTGATCACCGAGGAGTACAACGAGATCGTGGACGAGAGTACGGGCGATTTCATCAAGACCTGGCTGGTGGACGAGCCACTGGCGAATTTCAAGGCCTTGCTTGAGGGACAGGTGGAACATCTTCTGTCCGAAGAAATGGATATCTGATTCAGTGAGTCAGACAGGGCTGCACAGACGTGCAGGCGCACAGGGAGACATGCGGTGGATCATCATTTTCCAATCTGCCATCTGTTCTACTACCCGACTCAGGTCGTGCTGGTGGACGATGACGCAAACTTTCTGGACTCGGTCAGCCTTCTGCTCGACCGCTCCCTCAATTACCGCCTGTTCCAGTCTGCACGGCAGGCCCTGGAGCACGTCAACAAGTCAGTGGCGTTCAGCGAGGTGATCCGGCGCAGCTATTCGTCCTACAAGACGGGCCCCTTCGATTCCGACACTCTGACCCATATCGACATCAACGCGCTGCACAAGGAAATCTACAACCCCGATCGCTTCCTGATGCCGACGGTGGTGGTCATCGACTATTCGATGCCCGAAATGAGTGGTCTGGAATACTGCGTGAGCCTGACCAACCCCTACGTGAAAAAAATCCTGCTGACGGGGCGCGCCAACACCGACCTGGCGGTGCAGGCTTTCAATGAAGGGCTGATCGACCAGTTCATCAGCAAGAAGGACCCGCAGCTGGCGCAGAAGCTCAACCGCTCCATCGCCAGCCTCCAGCACCAGTATTTCAGCCGCACATTCAAGTTGCTGTCCGACCCGGTCATCGCCAATTCCCAGAGCCGCTACCTGACCAACCCGGAGTTCATCGAGTTCTTCAACATCCTGCGCACCGAACACCATATCGTCGAGTATTACCTGATCGACATGCCCTACTCCGGATTCCTGCTTCTGGACGACAGGGGCCTGCTGTCCCTGCTTCTGATAATGCCGCATACGGCCTTGCTGGAGCACATTCGTCAATGTCGCGCGCGGATGGCGCCGAAGGAGCTGCTGGACGCGCTGGAACTGGGGGAAATGATTCCGCTGTTCAACATCAGCAATGAAGGCGAGCATCTGAACGAGGAATTCTTCGCACAATGGCGCAAGCACTACGCGCACTCCTTCCGCGTTTCGGACGGTGCGCCCTATTACACGGCGCAACTGGGCGAAGCGGCTACAAAAGCATTGATTCCAGAACTGCGCGCGCAGGACTTTCAGTCTTATTCCGCGTGTCTGCAGGCACCACGTCCTGCCGAGAAGCTTCTGCACTAGGGACGCGTGGAGTCCGGGAAGCTCAGCGTGAAGCAGGCAAATTCCCCCTGCACGGCGCTGGCCTGAATGTCTGCATCAAAACTGGCCAGCGTGCGCTTGCAGAAAGCGAGGCCTGCACCAGTCCCATCTGCCCGCGTGGTGAAGAAGCCATCGAAGATGTGGGACAGCACCTCCCTCGCGATGCCGAGCCCGGTGTCCCGGAAGATCACCCGGTTGCCATCCTGACCGGTTTCGATGTGGAGCGTGATCTCCCCCTTCCCCGCCGCTTCCAGACTGTAGAGCGCATTCTTCAGCAGATTGAACAACACATAGACCATCATGCTGTGAATGCCCTGGAAGCAGAAGTCAGCCTCGAGCACCGCGCTCACCCTGGCCTGTTCGTTGCGGCGAAAGGGATAACTCGCCAGCGCTTCTTCCACACACGCGCGCATGGAGCACTGCGTGAAACTTTCACGATCCAGCTTGTCGTTGTGCAGATTCACCAGCAGCAGGTCGATGACATTGTTGGCCTGATCCACCAGGTCCTTGATGCGGGTGGCGGTGCTGGCCAGCGACTCCCTGTGCTCATGCCGCAGCGGCGCAAAACGCTTCGGCAACTGCTCGCTGGCAAGTGGATACGCCTCGAGCAGTCCGGGAAGATACGCTTCAACGCCGCTGATGCTGGCTCGCACGCCGGCCAGTGGTGTGCGCATCTCATGGGCGATGTTGGCGCTGAGGGTGGCCAGTGCCTGGATCTTTTCGTCATGCGCGGCTTCCATGCGGCGCTGCAAAGCTTCCTGCGCTTCGATGCGGTCAACGGCAATGCCGATCTGTCGCGCCAGGAATTGCAGCAGTGCCAGCAGCTCGTCATCGCGCAATTCGCCGCGCAACATCAGCATGCCGCGCAGACCCGGGTCGCCAGGCACTGGAATGGCCGTGCTGCCATCGGCACTGACCGGCTGTCGCGCAATGCGCAGGGTGTCCCACATTGCTGCGCTGCTGGCAAATTCCGCTGGCAACACCGTGCTGCCAGGCGCGGCGAGCACCAGACGCGCACTGCTCTGACCCAGCAGCACCAGCAAGGTTTTTTCTACCATATCCACCAGCACATCGAGCCGGGTCTGTTCATGCAGTGCATTGATCATCTGCGCGAAGCCGGCACTGGTTGTCGCAGGGACTCCCCCGAGCAGGCTGCGCACGCTCATGTGCACGGCGGCATACAGCGGCGTGTAGGAAAATGTGAAGGTCGCAATCATGACAACCGCGAGCAGCCCCTGGAACAAGGGGTCGTGAATGCGCTCCCCGAACAAGGCAGCGAGTGCGAACCACAGCAAGGTGTACGCAATCGCCATCACACACAGAACCAGCAGATTTTTTGTTTGCATAAACCTTGGAGATGAGGCGTAATTGCCCGGTCTGGGCGTGCCGGACCTTAGTGTACCCCAGCCGCCGGCGGAATTCGTAAAGGGAGCTTACGCATGTTGAATGGCCTCAAGACCCTCATTATTGTCCCCCTGCTGCTGTGCTGGAGCATGGCATATGGCGTGCTCGGTGGCATGTTCTTCCAGTTGCTGGCGGCAGGCGAGCACCTGCTTGCCCAGAATCGTCAGCAGATCATGATGTGGAAGCGCTATCCCCAGCGCAGCAATCGCCAGTACGCGAACATTCTGTTTGAACAGCAAATGCGGCACCGCGACATCGGCACGCTGCCCTTTGCCTACAATCAGGTGCAGACCCATCCCGTCCAGGCGCCATTTCCGGTGCTCGCCTTGCTGAGCAATACCCTGGTGGCTGCGTTGTGGCTGCCCGTCGCTCTGCTGCAGGGCGCGCTGCAGGGGCCGGCATTCGTGTATGGCAATCTTCGCCGTCGTCAGGCTGCGCATCTGAGTCAGGCGCAGGGCTGAACATGGCGGCGGGACGCCTTACATGACCGCCAAACCTCTAATTCTGGTCGTTGAAGACGACCGACAGCAGTCCGACCTGGTCGTCGAGATCATCAACGAGACCGGACTCTACCAGGCCATGCCTGCCTACGACGGCGAACAGGCTTTCGAGGTGCTCCGGGCCCATCAGCGCGGCTTCAATTTCCTGAGCAATCGCATTGCGTGCATCCTGCTGGACTGGCAGATGCCGCGCATGAACGGCGAAGTGTTCATCCGGCAGTTGCGCAAGGAGGAAGGTGGCAGCCCGTTCAAGCGCCACATCCCCGTGATCATCTTCACCGCCTACAACGACAAGGAACGCCAGCGCCTGGCCATCGACCCCACCCACGGCATGGCCTCGGGCTACATCCTCAAGCCCTTCGAAGACAGCGAACTGCTGAGCCTGCTGGAGCGCGTGGTAATTCTCAAGGAAGCTGAAGTGCTGCGGGAGATCCTCATAGAACGGGATCAGCGCTGGACACAGGAACGTCGGAAATAGGCGCCAGGGCCGGCAGCCGCACGGTAAAGCGGGTGCCCTGCCCCACCCGGCTCTCGAACGCGATGGTGCCCTTGTGTTCCGTGGTGATGCGATTGCAGATAGTCAGCCCCCAGCCTCGGCCCGCGGTGCTGTTGCCAGCCGAGGTCAGCTTGCCACTGAAATAGGGTTCCCAGATTTTCTCCCGCAGCTCAGGGGCGATGCCCGCGCCGGTATCTTCCACACTGACTTCCACCTCGTCGCCCACGGCCCGTGAGCGCACACTCAGCACGCCACCCGCCGGCATCGCCTCCAGCGCATTCTTCACCAGATTGGAGAACAGCACCTGCAACTCGCCGGGAATGCCGGCAACAGCGGGCAGCCCCGCCTGCAGGTCAAGTTTCTGCTGATGGGGGCCGTCGGGCTGCAGGCGCACGCAGCGCTGCAGAATGGGGTTCAGGTCGACCGGCTGGGTGCGGTCCTGGGTGTCGTCGTTCACGTCGGTGATTACCAGGGTCTCGTCGACGATTTCCATGGCACGCTCGATCTGCTCGGCAATCACCTGCCGGTACTTCTCGGCACTCTGTTCGTCGCGGATGCGGCGGGCGGCCATGCCGATGATGCTCAGCGGGGTACGGATTTCATGGTGGGCCTGACGCGTGGCGTGGGCGATGGCGCGGGTCTTCTCGCTGCGCACCAGCTGGATCTCGGCCTGGTGCAGGCGGCGCTGGTTGTCGAAATAGAGTTTTTCCAGCTTTTCGAAAGGGGTCAGGCGGTACAGGATTGCAGAGACGTAACGCACCAGCCGCTGCAGAAACTGCTTGTCCTTGCGGCTGAACGCTTCCTGGTTGCTGCGCTCGCCCAGAATCAGGATACCTTCAAGAATCTCGGGGGAACGGAACACTACTACCAGCGCCGCCTCGGGCCGGGCGTGACCCAGGGTCGCGAAGCGCCGCTGAATGGCCGGCGAGAATTCAGCGAGACTGACCGGCTCGGTGCGGCCCTGACAGGCCTCGATGAAGTCGTCGGCAATCGCCAGCTCCGCCAGCAGGGTTGTGCCATCGGCCGCCAGCAGCTGGTAGCCGCGCAGACTGTCGTCGGGCAAGCGCGAGGCGACGATGCAGTGGGCCTGTTCCAGCTCGAAGGTGGCATCGATCTCGATACTCAGCACGCGGAAGATGTCCTGGCGGTTGCGCTCGGTCTCGAGGCGCGTGCTCAGCCTGCTGAGAATGTCTTCGGCGTCATACCAGCCCCGCACAAAGCGGCGGCGGGCCGTGGTGACCAGGACCAGTTCCAGCCGGGCGGCATACAGGGCCCACAGGGCGGCGATCAGGCAGATCAGTGCCAGACTCCACGCACTGCCGGTGGGCGTGAACTGCCAGGCGAAATAGACGGAACTGACCGCCAGCGTCACCACGATGAATTTGGAAGTACTGCGCTCCACTACCATGCGGATGTCCAGCAGATCGTGCTTGGTGAACGCATAGGCGAAAAACAGGGAGGGAAAGATGGAACCGAGATGCCCCACTACCAGCAGCTCGTAGTTGCCCATCAAAACCAGAATCACATGGAAGATCACCGCAAAGACCAGGAACAGAAAGATCCCGGCCAGCATGTAACCCACCCGGGCGCGATGCTCGGGGTAACGCACGAAACTGATCAGCAGGTTCACCACCGTCGCACTGCCCACCGAGGCGACATACACGGTGTACAGCAGATAACCCGGGCCGTCGACGAATACGACCAGACCGTCCTGCAGCTGGGCGCGGGACACATAGTCGCTGAACAGAATCAACCCGCAAAACGTGGCCACCACCAACGCATTCAGCCCCTGCAACGCGCGCCGCGGCATGCGGGACGGGTCGGGATAGCTGACGCTGATTGCCAGAAAGCCGTTGGCAAACACCAGAGCCGAAATCAATTGCAGCCTGGACACGGCATTGACCGGAATGAAGGCCTGAAACTCGTGCAACAGCAGAAAGCACAGAACCCAGAGCGCGATTGCGACATTGGTGACAAGGTAAAACCCGGACAGCCGTCCACGATTCTGCCGCCAGGTATACAGACCCAGCATCAGCAGCAGGACGGCATTCGGGATGAACACGTAATTCATGTCGGTCATTCCAGCCCCGGAGGGGCTCAGTTGCGCACCTCGCCCTTGATCAGGTACTTGTTGATGTTGCGAATCATCGGGTAATGACTCTGTGCCGTGAACGAGCCTTCGACCACCGTGCGCACGGAGTCCAGAGAGCCTTTGACACTGCCGTACATCAGCAGCAGATTGTTGGTGATGAAGAAGTGCACCGGTGACAGTCCAACCCCCAGGCCCCACTTGAAGGCCTTGCTGTACACATTGGTCCACAGGAAGGCGACATCATAGCCCAGCTTCAGCGCCCTCTCAAAAAGCGGAATGGTGAGAAACGGGGTGACTTTCTGGCGGTGCTCCTTCAGGGCACCCAGTTCCTTCACGAACAGGATGCGGTCCTTGCCCACCACTTCATCCAGCCAGTAATGCGAGATCGCCATGCCGTTGTCTTTCTCGGCATCGGTCAGCTCCCACGGCATGTCACGCTCCTTCACCAGCGCGTCCTTGTGCATGAGCAGCACCCAGCTGAAGCCGATGATGGCATTGTCCTTGAAGAGCAGCGCCAGCAGGGGAATGCGGCCGGGCTCGCCACGCAGACTGTCCCTGATCTCACTCTTTGCGGAACTGTGCGTTCACGACTCCCCCCAGCTTTCATTGAAGACAGTCATGTAGCAAGTGGCCAGCTCATCGATGGTCTCTTCATTGATGGCCTGTATTTCTTCTCCGAACCAGGTTTTCAACTGGTAGTCCTGCCCCAGCTTTTCTTTCACTGATTTGTTCAGGGAGAACACGGATTGACGGTCGATGACTTGCGATCTGCGTACGCGCGGGGCAGAAGGAAGCGGAAACGTTTCGATGTGCGGAACAGCATTTGCGGCGTGTTGTACGGACATGATGGAGGCCTCTGTGAGTGACGGAATTGAAAACGCCAGAGACAGGAAATTGCGCGCTTTTTGACGCGAATGCCCGTTCTGGCGGTGTCAGCTTATAGTGGTGTCCAAATAATGTTCAACTGAAGATCGCAAACGCTGCAATCAAAACGCCCCGCGTCTGTGCGCTGTGTCGCGCAGCCAGCGATTTTTCCATGCTGTTCTAAAACTGAGCGCGACAAAAATTCCTACAAAAATTCCTACAAATCGCGAAAATATTTCAGCGTCTTGCGTCGGCTTGAGTCTGCATGATTTCAAGGAATTGCGCGGCCGGCACAGGCCGCCCGAGGAAATATCCCTGCACCAGATCGCAGTCTGCGGCGCGCAGAAAATCCAGTTGCTCCTGTGTCTCCACGCCCTCTGCCACCACGGACAGATTCAGCTTGGTGGCCATCAACAGAATGGTCTCGATAAGTGCCTCTTCCGTCTTCGCCTGACCGATCTTGTCGACAAACGAGCGATCGATCTTCAGGCCATGGACGGGGAAACGCGACAGATAATTCAAGCCGGAATAGCCCGTACCGAAGTCGTCAATACTGATGCTCACCCCGGCAGAACTCAGCTCGTTCAGCAATTGCAGCGCCCTTGCCGCATCTTCCACCAGCACCCTTTCGGTAATCTCAACAGTGATGGGGACATTGCCTGCAGACTTGATCAGCCGGAACCAGGCCTGTGCCGATTCGTCGCGCATGTACAGCAGACGGGTGGAAACGTTCACAGACAGATGCAGAGACTCGTCAAAGGCATCGTTGAGCCCGCTGACAAAGTCGCGTGCAGCCTGGAGCACCAGCAGGTCGATGGCAATGACCAGTCCGCTCTCTTCGGCCAGGGGAATGAAGACATCCGGGGGCACGAAACTGCCGTCGGCCTGTGGCCAGCGCGCCAGTGCCTCACACCCCACGATGCGATTCTCCTTCAGTGAATGGATCGGCTGGTAATGCACCGTCAGCACGTTCTGTTTCAACGCCTCCACGAGTTGTGTGAAGAGATCGTGTCGCCGCTCGGACTTCTTCTGCATCTCATCGGTATAGAACAACCACCCATTGCGGCCGGATTTCTTGACTTCATACATGGCCTGGTCGGCCTTGATGATCAGCGTGTCGCCGTCTTTTGCATCGTCGGGGAAAAAGGCAATGCCCACGCTGGCGCCGCAGTACACCTGATGGGAGCGCAGCGCATAGGGCAGCCCCACCGTGGCCACGATATTGTCGACGATGCGCCAGACCGAAGACTCTGTGAACACATCGCGGATGACCACGACGAACTCGTCGCCGCTGTAGCGCGCCACGGTGTCCACTTCCCGGACACAGCTGCGAATGCGCTTCGCGGCTTCCACCAGCACTTCATCGCCGACATCGTGACCGAGGTTGTCATTCACCGACTTGAAGTTGTCGAGGTCGATGAACACCACCGCCAGCTTGGTGCTGGTGCGCCGCGCCATGGCCAGTGCGTGATTGAGACGGTCACGGAACAGCGTGCGGTTCGCCAGGCCGGTCAGCGCATCGTAGTTGGCCTGATATTCGATGAGAGAGTCGGCCTTCTTGGCTTTGGTGATGTCCTGAATAGCGCCGACCAGCTCCTTCTGACCGGAGCTCTGCTGCAGGATCTCGCCGCGAATGTGCAGCCACAGTTCGGAATTGTCCAGGCGCAGCAGGCGCAGCTCGGTGTCGAAATTGAGCGAGCGTTGCAGGGCGCGCTCCACCAGACGCTTGAGCAGCCGGCTGCTCTCCTCGCTGAAATGCGCGCACAGGCGTTCCAGAGACAGCGTCTCGGGCCCGTCAGCCACTCCCATGATCTGCCGAAAGTGGGCCGACACCTCCGAGAATTGTCCGTCGCTGGTCAGGCGCCAGCCACCCACCCGCGACACGGTCTCGACTTCCCGCAGGAACTGCTCATTCCTGAAGATGCGCTGTTCATACGCATGTTCCTTGCGCAGGGCACGCTGGCGCAAGAACACCGGCAGCATCGCCAGCAGGGCCATCAGAGTGCTCACAACGCGCACCAGCAGAATGCCGGCATTGCCCTGACTGATGTCCTGATAGGCATAGGCACCGATCTGCCATGAGCCGCCGCCCAGGACGACGGGCATGGTCACGGTGCGGGGATTGCTGAAGACGTCGGCCGAACCAAAGAACACCTCGCCCTCGGGGCCCAGTCCGTCGCGCCCGCGAATGGCAATGTCAAGGCCCGTGCCAGGGTCAAACAGATCGGTGTCCGCATAAATGGATGCCACCGCGATCGGCGCCGACACGATGCCCCACAACCGCCGGGTGCCCGCTTCGTCGTCAAGGTAGACCGGCGAACGCGCAACGAAAGCGGAGCCGCCCTGAACCAGCTCGAGCGGGCCGGCAATGACCATTGAACCCGTACGTACCACCCGCTGGACAGCGGCGCGCTGCGCCTCGTTGGTGTTGTAGTCCAGCCCGATGGCCGCTTCGTTGCCCTCGACCGGATACACGTAGCGCACCACCAGGCCGGGGGCCGCCGCCAGATTGCGCAGTGCCGGCTCGCGCATCAGCACAGTGGCTGCGTAGGTGTCGAATTCCTGCTGCGTGAAGTCAGGGTTGGAGGCGATGAAGGCCGCCAGTCCGTTGACCAGGGACAGGTTGTTGGAAAGCGCACTTTCCAGCTGGTAGCGCACCGAGCTGAGATTCTCGAAGACCTGCACCCGCTCGAGCTCGACCAGCACGGTACGCAGCCGCAGTTCTCCCAGTTGCTGCAACACCAGGAAGAACACCGGCGCGGCGACAAACAGGCGCCAGTGAAAAGTGCGGATGAACAGCATGGATATGGCGAGTGCGAGTAATGCGAGTCCGATGATCAGCCAGGTAGTCGTAGGTGTCGCAGCTCTTGCTGTCACTGACTGAGGCTGGTGCACCAGATCCTCCACCTGGTAGGGAATGGCGATAAGACCCTGCCGTTGCAGCACGGAATATGCTTGCTCCCAGAGCTCCAGCTGATTGTGGCCGAGCGGCACCACCTGGGTCAGAAGATAGTCATCAATGGTCTGCGCAAAGAAGCGGTTGTAGCCGAGAAAGTCCTCGTACTGATAGTTGTAACGTGGCAATTCCGCAGCAATGCGCTCGGCAATACGGCCGCTGTTGGCCACCGCATACTCCCAGCCGCGCAGGCTGGCGCGCACAAAGCGTTCGACTTTGTCCGGGTCCTCGTTCAACAGCGGTCCGGAGGTATAGAGAGCATCGCCGTAGAAATTGATGCCGTAGTCCGCGGGTCGCAGGATATTGAGTCTTACGCCAAGCTCTTGTGCCCGGTATTGCGCCGAGACGTCGTAGCTGACTACCGCGTCGACTGTCCCGTCAGCCAGAGAGTCGACGCTGCTGGGCACATCGACGAATTGGATGCTGTTGGGGTCAACGCCGGCCTCCATGAACAGGGCCGTCACCTGAGCGCGCGTGAAATCAGCGCTCACAGAGGCTATACGCAGCTGACTGAGCTCCAGCAGGGAATCCATCGGCTGGCTCTCCAGACTGAAGACACTTTCGGGCGATCTCTGGAAGATTGTGCTCAGCACCACGAGGTCTTCACCCCTGCCCCGCGCCACCATGGCGTCGATGCCACCAATGCCGAAATCAGCCGCACCAGAAAGAACCTGCTCGGCAGGCAGCAAGAACTGTCCCTCAGGGGTAACCGCAGAACGCAGTTCCACATCCAGTCCCTCTTGCGCATAGAATCCCTGCCAGAGCGCCGCGTAGTATCCGGCGAACTGGAATTCATGTTCCCAGCTGAGCTGCAGCACGACCTTGTCGTTCTGCTGCGCCATGGCACTGCCGGACAGCAGCAGGGCCGCCAGCATCACCAGTACTCCTGCCATCCCTGTTGTCCTTCGCATCATGCGGCAGCGCTCCGGAGGCGCTGTCAAAAACTGCGGGTTCAGGCGCCTTCGATCACTTCCACTCTGTCGACATTCTGGAATCCCCGCGGCAGTTTGTTCCCGCGGCGCCCCCGCTCTCCCCGGTAGTGCTCGAGGTCACTGGCTTTCATGCTCAGGTGGCGACGCCCTGCGTGAACTGTCACCGTATCCCGCAGTCCCAGCGTACACAAGGCAACGATGTATTCCAGGCGCTCGCCGGCCCGGGCCGAGGGGATGCTGATGATCTTGTTGCCCTTGCCCCGGGGCAACTCGGGGAGCTCGGCCAGGGTGAACATCAGCATGCGGCCTTCGTTGGTGATGGCTACCACCAGGTCCTGTTCGTAATCCTTGACCAGCAGAGGAGGCAGCACGCGCGCGCCCGCAGGCATTTTCAGCACGCTTTTGCCCGACTTGTTCTTGCTCTGCAGGTCCTCGACACGGGCCACGAATCCGTAGCCTGCGTCGCTGGCCAGCAAGACGCGCTGGGTGTCGTCGGCCATCAGCACGCCTTCGAACGTAGCGCCCGAATCCGGCGTCAGCCGCCCTGTGAGCGGCTCGCCCTGGCCCCGTGCCGAGGGCAGCGTGTGCGCGGGCAGCGAGTAGGTGCGTCCGGTGGAGTCGATGAAGATGGCGTTCTGATTGCTGCGCCCCTTCGCAGCGAACTTGAATTCATCGCCAGCCTTGTACTGCAGCGTGCCCGGATCAAGATCGTGGCCCTTCGCGGCCCGCGCCCAGCCCCGTGCCGAGAGCACCACGGTCACCGGCTCGGTGGACATCAGTTCGGTCTCGCTGAAGGCCTGTGCCTCGGTACGGCTGACGATGGGCGAGCTGCGCGCATCGCCGAACTCTTCCGCGTCCTGGGTGATTTCCTTGCGGATCAGTGTCTTCAGGCGCGCCGCCGAGCCCAGGGTCTGCTCGAGGCGCTCGCGCTCGGCATCCAGCTCTGCTTGCTCGGCGCGAATCTTCACCTCTTCCAGCTTGGCCAGGTGACGCAGTTTCAGTTCCAGAATGGCTTCAGCCTGCACTTCCGAGAGCCCGAAGCGCGCCATCAGCACGGGACGCGGTTTGTCTTCAGTACGGATGATGTGGATGACTTCGTCGATGTTCAGGAATGCCGCCAGCAGGCCTTCCAGGATGTGCAGGCGTTGCAGGATGCGGTCGAGCCGGTTCTGCAGACGGCGCCGCACGGTCTCCGTTCGGAATGCCAGCCACTCGGTCAGCAGTTCGCGCAGGTCTTTCACCTGCGGGCGGCCATTGGTGCCGATCATGTTGAAGTTGACGCGGTAGGTGCGTTCCAGATCGGTCGTGGCAAACAGGTGCAGCATCAGCGCGTCGACGTCGATGCGATTGGAGCGTGGCACGATGACGATGCGCGTCGGGTTCTCGTGGTCTGACTCATCCCGCAGGTCCACCACCATCGGCAGTTTCTTCTTCTGCATCTGCGCCGCGATCTGCTCCAGCACCTTGGCTCCGGACACCTGGTAGGGCAGCGCGGTAATCACGATGTCGCCGCTCTCCACATGGTAGACACCCCGCGCCTTGATGGAGCCGCGACCGGTTTCATAGAGCGCCTGGATGTCGGCCAGCGGACTGATGATCTCGGCGGCGGTGGGGAAGTCGGGACCCTTGATGTGGGTCAGCAGGTCGGCAACGCTCGCAGAGGGCGACTCCAGCAGGTGGATGCACGCACTGGCCACTTCCCGCAGATTGTGCGGCGGAATGTCGGTGGCCATGCCCACCGCAATGCCGCTGCCGCCATTGAGCAGCACATTGGGCAGGCGCGCCGGCAGAATCTGCGGCTCTTCCAGCGTGCCGTCGAAATTCAGCTTCCAGTCCACCGTGCCCTGGTCGAGTTCCGACAGCAGCAGGTCGGCATACTTGCGCAATTTGGATTCGGTATAACGCATCGCCGCGAAGGACTTGGGATCATCGGGCGAGCCCCAGTTGCCCTGCCCGTCCACCAGCGGATAGCGGTAACTGAAGGGCTGCGCCATCAGTACCATCGCCTCATAACAGGCCGAATCGCCGTGGGGGTGAAACTTGCCGATCACGTCGCCGATGGTGCGGGCGGACTTCTTGTACTTGGCCGAAGACTTCAGACTGAGTTCCGACATCGCGTAGACGATGCGGCGCTGCACAGGCTTGAGGCCGTCGCCGATGTGCGGCAGTGCGCGGTCATTGATGACGTACATCGAATAATTGAGATAGGCCTGTTGCGAATAGCTGCTCAGGGAGATCTGTTCGACGCCGTCCTCGTTCACTGTAATGTTCTGGGTCATGTTCGTTGTTGTGCTCTTTCAGAATTGTAGTTGCGCAGCGTCATTCCGCGATGTCGGCCAGATTGCCGTTCTCTTCCAGCCACACCTTGCGGTCGGGCGCGCGCTTCTTGGCCAGCAGCATGTCGAGCATTTCGTCAGTGTCTTTCGCGTGCAGCGCATCGTCCAGGGTCAGTTGCACCAGACGGCGCGTGTCGCGGTTCATGGTGGTCTCGCGCAGCTGTAGCGGGTTCATCTCGCCCAGCCCCTTGAAGCGCTGCACATTGGGCTTGCCGGTTTTCTTTTCCGCAACCAGCCGGTCCAGAATTCCATTCTTGTCCTGCTCGTCCAGGGCGTAGTACACCTCCTTGCCCATGTCGATGCGGTACAGCGGCGGCATCGCCACATACACATGGCCGGCGCGCACCACGGGACGGAAATGTCGCACGAACAGCGCGCACAGCAGCGTGGCGATGTGCAGCCCGTCCGAGTCGGCATCGGCCAGGATGCAGATCTTGCCGTAACGCAGCCCTTCCAGATTGTCGGAACCGGGGTCCACCCCCAGCGCCACCGCGATGTCGTGCACTTCCTGTGAAGCAAGGATCTCGTTGGAGTCCACCTCCCAGGTGTTCAGAATCTTGCCCCGCAGCGGCATGATGGCCTGAGTCTCGCGGTCACGTGCCTGCTTGGCGGAGCCGCCCGCCGAGTCGCCCTCCACCAGAAACAGCTCGCCCGCCATCACGTCCTGCGTGGAGCAGTCCGCCAGCTTGCCCGGCAGCGCGGGGCCGCTTGTCACTCTCTTGCGCTCGACCTTCTTGCTGGCCTTCAGGCGGCTCTGCGCTTTGCCGATGCAGAACTCGGCCAGCTGCTCAGCCTCTGCCGTGTGCTGGTTCAGCCACAGGCTGAAGGAATCCTTCACCACGCCGGCGATGAATACCGCGCACTGGCGCGAGGACAGCCGCTCCTTGGTCTGCCCCGAGAACTGCGGGTCAAGCATCTTGGCAGACAGCACGTGGGCACAACGGTCCCACACATCTTCGGGCGCCAGCTTGATGCCGCGGGGCAGCAGATTGCGGAATTCGCAGAACTCTCGCAGAGCATCCAGCAGACCGGTGCGCAGACCGTTCACATGGGTGCCGCCCAGCGCGGTGGGAATCAGGTTCACATAACTCTCGGCGGGCACCTCGCCTCCTTCGGGCAGCCACTGCACCGCCCATTCCACCGCTTCGTCATTGCCCTGCATGGAGCCCACGAAGGGCAGCTCGGGCAATACCGGCCAGCCGTGGGTGGCCTGGGTCAGGTAATCGGTGAGGCCATCTTCGTAGTACCACTCGTCGCTCTGGCTCTTGTCGGCATCGGCCGTGTTGTCCACGAAGCTGACGCGCAGACCCGAGCACAGCACCGCCTTGGCACGCAGTACATGCTTGAGGCGGGCGATGTTGACCTTGCTGGAATCGAAATACTTCTCATCGGGGATGAAGCGCACGGTGGTGCCAGTCATGCGCTTGGGGGCCGTGCCGATGGGGGTCAGCTCGGACACTTTCTCGCCATCCCGGAACTTCATCTGATAGACGTTGCCATCGCGGCGGACAATCACTTCGAGGTGACGGGACAGCGCGTTCACCACCGACACGCCCACGCCGTGCAAACCTCCGGAGTATTTGTAATTCTTGTTCGAAAACTTGCCGCCTGCATGCAGCCGCGTGAGGATCAGTTCGACGCCGCTGACCTTCTCTTCCGCGTGCATGTCCACGGGCATGCCGCGCCCGTCATCGGTCACCTCGATGAAGCCGTCCTTCTGCATGACGACGGTGATGTGTCTGGCATGACCCGCCAGGGCTTCGTCGACGCTGTTGTCGATGACTTCCTGCACGAGGTGATTGGGGCGCGTGGTATCGGTGTACATGCCTGGTCGCTTGCGGACCGGGTCAAGGCCGGTCAGTACTTCGATGGCATCGGCATTGTAAGTAGTGCTCATTGCGTGTGGATCTCTGGGTAATACGCTCGGGGATTGTGGTGCGGCACGCGAATACTGCGCTCAGCGTGCAGAAAGAAACCGGATGATGTCGGGCAGCATGACCTCGAAGTTCACGAAACTGTGGTTGCCGCCTGGCTGAATTATACTCACTGAGGACTTGTACTTGTCTACCGCAAGCCTGTAATCCAAGGTTTCATCCCCCGTCTGCACCAGCAGCATCAGGTTCTCAGGGCGACTCAACACGGGCACGTCCAGCTGCCGCAACTGCTCGACATGTTCCGCCGTGATCTCGTAGCGTCTGCCGGAATAGAAATTCTGATTGGGCCCGAGGTGGGACAGCCACAACTCGGCAGGGCGAACAGCAGGATTGATCAGGGCGGCACGCAATCCATAGTGCTCCGCCAGCCAGGTGGCATAGTAGCCCCCCAGCGAACTGCCAATCAGCGCCACTGGCTGTGAGCGATTCTCGATGATGGCACACAAGTCCTTTATGGCACGGGCAGGCTCATGGGGCAGCTCCGGCACAGCAAGGCAGTCGGCCAGGCCGGCCCGGGCAAAAAAGTCCGCTGTCTGACGGGCCTTGTGGGAAAGCGGGGAACTGTTGAAACCGTGGATGTAGACCAGATACACGCCCGGGCCCTGCATCAGTAGCCCGTCGAAGTGTGGTCAACTTCGAAGACGTAGCCGGTCACGCGCACCACTTCCGATTCGATGCGCCCGTCCGGCAGCAGACTCAGCCAGCGATAGGCGGGATTGACGTCGTCGAGCGTGAAATCCTGCACTTTGGGTTTGAACTGAATGCAGGTGGAAGGCGTGCACAGATAGCGCACGCCCTTGCGTTTGAAGTTCAGTTCCTGATGGATATGCCCGTAGAGCACGGCACGCACGCAGGAATAGCGATCGATGATTGCCAGAAACTCATCGTGATTGTGAAGGCCGATGCCGGCCATCCAGGACGCGCTGCCTTCTACTGGATTGTGATGCAGACACACCAGTACGTGCTCGACATCGGGATGCTCCTGCACTGCCTTGAGCGACTTCTCGAGATGCTGCAACTCGCGATCGTGCAGCCGGCCATGGACTTCGCCCAGCACGCTGGAGTCCAGCATGACGATCTGCCATTTGCCGAGAGTGATGAGATTGGTGAATGCGTGTTCCCAGGGGCTCAGTGTCTCCATGACCTTACGACGGTCGTGATTGCCGGGAATCCAGTAGAAAGGCGCCTTGAGACTCTGCATGGCCTGTGCGAAGCGCAGGTAGGCTTCCTTCGAGGCGTCCTGCGCAATATCGCCGGTACCGAGCACCACGTCTATTGACGTTTCGTTCCGGATTACGAGGTCCATCACTTTTTCGAAACTGTCCTGCGTGTTGAGTTTCAGCAGCGCGGCACGGGCATCACGGAACAGATGTGTATCCGTGATCTGCACGACTCTCACTGGCAGTTCCGTGTCTCTATTCGCCATATGTCACGCGGCACAGAAGAATTCGGGGGCACTCAGACTGCGACCGCCCTGCAGACACAGGCTCAGCCACTCGCCCAGGAATTCATTGATCTGTCGCTTCTCATCCTGATGGTACATCGTTGGGTTGGGTAGCGCGTAGCGTGCCAGAAATGCCCGGTGTCCCTGATAAGCAACGGCCTCGGCTGTCGAGGCGTCGTGATACATGCGAACCAGTATGCCGGGCGGATCTATCCAGTCGCTGACTCTGTTCACCTGCGTGATGGCAAGCGTGCTGGTATAGGGAAATACTTCTACCACACTGATCCGCACACGCGCCTCGTGACCTTCTTCCACAGGAGACGCAATCACGAACTCGCGCACACAGGCCTCAGGCAGACCTCCGGGTTCCGAAAACCGCGGCAGCGCATCTTCTCGCTGGCTGCCAGAATGCAGGAATTCCGGGCTTTCCAGACACTTGTTGCGAAAGGATTCTAGTGCAGGCATCAGCTTTAGTAAACGAATAAAATTCGCGTCACAGTCGGCCATCTGCCTGCTCAGATCGATGCGATAACGTGTGTTTCTCATGTATTTTCCGCGTGTTTTTCCGAAGCCTGCGCGCGCAGAGAGTCCCGGTTCATCATCAGCCACTGCAGTGCAATGATGGCCATGGCATTGTTCATGCGGCCTTCCTGCAATGCCTGCCATGCCTGAGTCGAAGATAGCACACGCACGCGGATATCTTCATTTTCCTCTGGCACGCCGTGAATGCCGCCGGCGCCAGCAGAATCAACGAGTCCACAGTACAGACTGATGAATTCGTTGCTGCCGCCGGGGCTGTTGTAATAGTCCAGAATGTGAATCAGTTCACGAATCTGACAATCGGCCTCTTCCACCGCTTCGCGCTGAGCAAGTTCTGCAGCCGATTCGCCCGTGGCAATGATGCCGGCCACTACTTCGAGCAGCCAGGGACTGGTTCCGCGGGTCTCGGCATCCACCATCGCCCCTATCCGGAACTGTTCTACCAGAACTACTTCGTCGCGCACGGGGTCATAGAGCAGCACCCCGGCTGCCGCGTCACGCACAAACAGCTCCCTCGAGAATGGCTGACTCCAGCCGCCGGCATACAGCCGGTGGCGGAGCACCCAGGTGTCGAGAGAAAAGAATCCGCGATAGCCCGGCGTGCGGGTCAGCACCTGCACATCGGCTGCTCCGAACTCCGGAGAGGCGTCGCTCATGCTGTGCGACTGGTGACTTCCAGCAGGTGGTAACCGAACTGTGTCTTGACTGGACCCTGAACTGTATTGGGCTCTGCGCTGAAGACCACACGGTCAAACTCTTTCACCATTTGACCAGGACCAAAGCGACCCAGATCACCGCCTTGGTTGCGGGACGGGCAGGAGGAGAACTGGCGCGCAATTGCGGCGAAATCTTCGCCGCCTTCAATGCGGGCTTTCAGGTCAAGACAAAGGGCTTCGGTATCAACGAGGATGTGGCGTGCAGTAGCTGAGGCCATGGAAGGGCTCCTGAAAAAAGAACCCGCATTATGCCCGAGCCACGTCCCGAAATCGAAGCGGGAATTGTGGTCTCTGAGCAGCAATGCGGGTCAAAGGCTCCGTGACACGAGCTTGCGGGGACTTGTCACGGATGCCTCAGCAGGCTGCAGGACGGCTGAGCTTTTGCAGTCGGTAATTCACCAGCGGTTCGAGCATTCGGTAAAGCAGACCACGTGGGCGCACAGGACGCTCCAGACACACCACACAGATGCAGTCCATGTCCTGCGTGGCAGTAGGCTGATGGGCCTCGCCGGCATGACGCACCACGAAATCGCCCCGGGTATAGCTGCCATCAGCATCCGAGAAGCTGCCTTGCAGCAGGACGGTGATCTCTTCGCCACGGTGCTCGTGCTCAGGCATTCTGCCACCCGCTCGGATGTCATAAATCGCTGTATCGCGGGACGCATCATCTACCTGAAGCGGCGCCACGCGCAGCGCTTTGCCCAGCTGTACCCAGCGCAACTTTTCGAGGCTGCCTGAGGAAAGCCGGCGCACAGAGCGCGGCAGGAACGTCAAGGACGTTGCCCTCGCGGACTCGTCTGTCACAGCGGCTGACTCCGACGCGGCAAGCATGGCTTCAGGCTTCGGCTCGCCGGCAGCAGCCAGCGTCTCGCTACTGCTGACCCGCGCCATCAGGGACTCGAAACTGTCGTCACTGACTGCTTCGGGCTTCAGCCGCGAGAGCATGTGACCGCCAATATCTGTCAACTGTTGCACATGGGCTCGACATTTGCTGCAGAACTCAAGATGTGCAGACACGCAGACCGCTTCCGAGAGGGGCAGGTTGGCTGTGGCAAAATCCGTGAGAAATCGTGAATCGGGGTGATAGGAAATCATGAGTGACCTGTGCCTTTACCTGTCTATGAGAATCTGAAGCTTGCTCAGTGCCAGCCGGATGCGGGATTTCACCGTTCCCAGTGGCAGATTCAGCTCCTCGGCGATTTCGTTGTGTGACTTGCTTTCCATGAACGCCTTCTCCAGCACCAGTGCCTGTTCTTCAGGCAGCGTTGACATGGCATTGCGGATCATGGTTTCGACGCGGCGCTGCTGCAGCTCCACGACGGGTTCGGGCGAATCGGCCTCATGCCAGATGTCTTCTATGTCGATCGTCCTGTCCGCACGCCCGTTGCGGCGAATGAAGTCGATGCGCGTGTTGCGCGCAATCGTGAAGATCCAGGTGTTGACGCTGGCCTTGCTGCTGTTGAAAGAGGCCGCCTTGTTCCAGACCTTGATCATGACTTCCTGCGTCATCTCTTCGGCCAGCGAGCGATCCGCATAAGAAGAGATGCCTTTGGAGAGGAAGGCCTTGATCAAAGGAGCGTAATGATCGAAGAGTCTCTTGAATTCCGCCCGATCCTGGCTTTGTGCCACCTTGCGGATGGCACCCTCCCAAGGGTCGGGAATGGTCTGGACGCCCCATGTCTGCGTAGTCTTGCGCAGGTTGCTGCCACTGTTCTCGTCGCTGCTGGACACGTGATTCCTGTTGGCGCCTGGCGCCTGTTGGTCTGGATTTGAGGATGATTACGGCCCAGCCTGAACGCTGGATCAAGTAAGTGCAAATTTTTTCGCTCGGACGGCCGACACTCCCCGCTCTGATCTGAATCCCGCAATTACCCGTAAGTAATGCATTCAGGAGAATTGCACCGTGAACCAGATGACCCCACTTTCAGACCCGCGCAGGAAATTCCTGCTTCAGGACTTCAAGGCCTTTTACCTTGAACCCAGTCCTGCCAGTCTGGAAAGGCTCGACCGTCTGTATACGCAGGACATCGAGTTCCGTGACCCGCTGCACGCCATCCACGGCATCCTGGCGTTCAAAAGCTACCTGAAAGGCGTCTACGCCGGACCCACTGATATCCGCTTCGAGTATCTGGACGAGCATTGCGACGAGCACTGGGCGTCCATCACTTGGGTGGCCACTTATCGCCACGGCGCGCTTGGGGGTGGTCGCACGCTGACGCTGCGGGGCACCACCCAGATTCGTTTCACTGACCGGATTTTCTATCAGGAAGATTTTTTCGACGTTGGTGCCATGGTGTATCAGCACCTGCCAGTACTGGGAACCGTGGTCCGCTACATCAACAGGCGCATCCGCCGCTGAACAGGTCTCATCATGCCTTTCACACCCCTCTCGCGATTCTTCCTGGCCGGACTCCTGTTCGCACAGAGCACACCTGGCGCAGCAGCACCCTGGACGATCGGCACGGCCTACAACACCGGTGATGGCAGCGTGGCCTACCGGGAATTGCACTACCACGCTCCCGGATACCCGGGCCTCTCGAGCCGGGTGGATTATCAGGACGCCGAGGGCGAGGTGATTGTCAGCAAACAAATGGATTTCTCTCGCTCGCAGACGGCACCCGCCATTGATCAGACTGATCTGCGTACCAGTACACGGGTCTTCGCACGCCACGAAGATGGGCGCCTGCAGGTCGGCTATCAGCGCAATGCAGATGCAGCGCTGCGGACAGACACCATACGGCTGACCCCGAATCTGATCGTCGACGCGGGCTTCGATCCGTTCGTGCGGTCACAGTGGGACGCGCTGACAGCCGGTCGCGCGGTATCGGCCTCCTTCTTCTTGCCTTCCCGGCTGGACACTATCAGTGTCAGCATCGCACCAGTGCCGCGCGAAGAATGTGCGCAGGTGCAAGGCGATGTGCTGTGCCTGATGGTCAGACCAGCGGGCATGCTGCGAGTTGTAAGCTGGTTCGTGGAGCCACTGCGACTGGCCTATGATCTGGAACAGCAACGCCTTCTGATGTTCCGTGGCCTGAGCAATCTTCTGGATGCCCGGGGCGAGCCGCAGGACGTGCTGGTGCTGTTCGAGTATGACGCCGCTCACTTGACGGCGCTCGCGCTCACTCCTCCAGCAGGGGAATAGTCAGGATGATGGTGACGCCCTCGGCATCACGCAGATTCTCCGCGCGAATCTGGCCGTGGTGGAACTCGGTCACCAGGCGGGCAATGTGCAGGCCGATGCCCAGATGCGGCTGCCGCTGTTTTTCCTTAGGCCGGACCGAAATCATGGAATCGAACAGACGGCCCTTCATTGCTTCGGGCAGATAGGGCCCGAAATTGGACACCTTCACCACGGCCTGTTCGCGCACAGTGTGGCAGTAGATCGAGATCGGCCTTCCCGGATAGGTGAACTCCACGGCGTTGGCGATCAGTTTGTCCATCAGCTGCGCAATGTATTCCGGCACTCCCAGAATCTTTACCGGCCCTTCAATATCAGACACAAGGGTGAAATCCGGGTAGGCAAGCCGGTACCCCTCTACGCAGCCATTGATGACCCTGGCCAGATCAATCTTCTCTTTCTCCGATGTCTGGAGCATCTGCTCCAGCCGCGTCGCCTCGCTCATGTTGGTGAGGATCAGGTTGAGCCGGCTGATGCCTTCTTCAGCACGCTGAATGTAGATGGCGGACTCCTTGTCCTGTGACACCATGCCCAGATTTTCGAGGGAGGAGCGCACCACCGTGACGGGTGTTCGCAATTCGTGGGAAAGACGCGCGGACATGTTCTCCAGATAACTGGTGTATTGAGTCAGGCGTTCCACGATGCTGGAGAAGCTGCGGGAAAGATCACCGATCTCATCGGAATTCTTGCTGGCCACGATGCTTTTGCGCAGGCGCCCGCTCTCGTCAATGATGCTCTCCGCCTGATTGCGCAGATCGCGGATGCGTCCGGAGATTCGCGAGGCGAATGCGAACAACCCGAAGGAGATTACCGCCATCACGCCAAGAATGGTGTTGAAGAGCGTTTCCAGGGCCTGATTGCGGAATGTGCGAATGCCGTTCATGTTCTGATCGACGATCACCGCGCCCATCACCTCGCCATCGGCGACGATGGGATGCGCCGCTTCCAGAATGCGCGTCTGCGTATCCTGCAGCGTGCGGAACTGAGTGGTCGGCTGCCCCTGCAGTGCCGAGTCGATGTGCTGCCCCTCTGCCGTACCACCGGCATACAACTCGTCGATGAACTCGTTGGAAGGCATGGTGAGGATGCGATAGTAAAGCGGATGCAGAATGCGGTCTTCAATGAAGGCCCAGTACTTGTTGACGCTCGACACTTCGGGCTCAAGATCCAGCAGCAGTCCTGTGGCCGACTGGATGTCCCCCACGCTCAGCAGAATGCGGCCGCCGCGGTCGATCACCTGGATGCGGGAGTTGGTGTGCCCCATGCCTTCGACGATGCGGTCGATCTCTGGCGTCGGCCGTCGCAGCGAACCGAGTTGCCTGGGATCATTCACCGCCGAGGTGGCTACAACCCCTGACACCGCGCGATTTTCTGCGTCGTCCACGTCATAAATGGCAAACCCGATCTGATCGCCCAGCATGGAGAGCGGCAGCCGCAGCTCGATTTCGTACCCATCCTGTACTTCGTACCACTGGCCCGCTATGCGCTCTTCGTGCAGCAAGGACGTGACATCAAGCATGTCGGGGCCAATCTCATAGGCGTACAGGAATTCCGGCCCGCGCGGCGCGACCACATAGCGCTTGAACTCGCCCTCGCGGGTGACCAGCGAAATCTGCATGAAGTCCGCGCGGTGGATGCTCAGACTGTCGGCACTGCGGTAGACAACGTTGTCGTCCTGCACTTTCAGGTAGGCATAGAGAAAGCGGTTGTACTCGCCTGCCAGCAGTTTGAAGTTCAGGGAACTGTCGTTGTGGTAATAGCGGGTCCAGGGCCCCTGGGGATTGAGCTCGGTGCCGATCGCATCGTCCTTGCCGTAGGAAAGCTCGTAGCGCTGATAGTCCTGCCAGTCCACCAGGGTGCTGTCGTCCAGCGACAGCGGATAGAACACCGGATACGCGTAGAGATCATCGCTCTCGCGCGCCACGCTGTAGCTGCCCTCGTCGAAGAGCTCGGGCCGCTCGTTCAGTGCAGTGGCCAGCGCCCGCGCGGTGCCCAGTACGGTCTGCTCCTGACCGCGGCGCAGGTAATCTTCCATCTCGAGGATGTATTGGTAGCCGAGCCAGGGAATCACCAGCAGGAAACTGGACAAGAACACCAGCTTGAAGCGGATTCCGAACGGATTCTTGAGATAACGGGCCATTGTCAGTCGATGTTGCCGGAGGTGTTTTGAGGGTTCCAGCGATACCCCATGCCATAGACCGTCTCAATGCAGTCAAAGCTCTCATCCACCAGCATGAACTTCTTGCGGATGCGCTTCACGTGGGAGGTGATGGTGCTGCCATCCACGAAGATCTTGGATTCCTGCATCAGGATCTGGCGGCTCTTCACGTGACCAGGGAATTTTACCAGGGCATGCACCATCCAGAATTCAGTCACGGTCAGCGGGACAGGATTGCCATCCCACTGAATGGTCAGGCGACCGATATCCAGGGTCAGCTTGTCGCGCTGCAGCAGGTTCTCGGGTGACGTGGGCTGATCAAGCACATCCAGCCGGCGGAACAGCGCCGCGATGCGGGCCGACAGATGCGGCAGACTGATGTCCTTGGTGAGATAGTCGTCGGCACCCATGCGCAGGCCGCTGACAGTGTCAAAGTCGTTGTCTCGGGCGGTCAGAAAGATGATGGGCAGGGTGTCGGACATCGATCGCAGCGACTGGCACAGCGTGAAGCCGCCGTCGTATTCGCTCTCCAGCCCGATGTCGATGATGGCCAGATTGGGCAGACGGATGTCGAAGGAGCGCATGGCATCACGCCGGTTCGCATAGGTCTGCACGTCGTAGCCCTGCTTGCGCAGAACATCCGCGTAATTCTCGCGAATGGCGGCCTCGTCTTCCACGATTGCGATACGTCTAGCCATATGCACCTTTGCACCTCTCCATGAGGGAGTCCCGAGGACTATACAGCAATTCCCGAAGCAATGGTGTGCCGCGCGCTGCCTGCATTTGCGGCATTACCGCAGCGCCTTTTTTTTGCCACATTGAATCAGCAGATCGCCGTGTTCGCTCTGGAACTTCCGGGGTGGCAAGCGCACTAACCTGATGTACGCGCGCAGTTTGCGTGACGCTTTCATCCACTGGCAGCCTTTACAGCGGAGCTTTTCAGATGAGTCAGATCAAACTGGTAATAGGCAACAAGAACTACTCCTCCTGGTCCATGCGGCCATGGCTGCTCCTCAAGGCGTTCGGCGTTCCCTTCGAAGAGATCAACATTGCCCTGTACCGTGGCGACACGGCGGAGAAGCTCGGACCCTATTCCCCCTCACTGAAAGTGCCGGCCCTGCTGCACAACGAGACTACCGTCTGGGAATCTCTGGCCATCTGCGAATACATTTCCGAACAACTGCTGGAGGGCCGCGGCTGGCCGGCGAACCCCAAGAAGCGCGCGAGTGCCCGCTCAGTGGCATCCGAAGTCCACGCGGAATTTGCAAATCTGCGCAAGGAATGGCCGATGAACTGCAAGGCGTCTGTAGAAATGACGGTGACGGAGCGCCTGGCGGACGAAATTGCCCGTATCGACGGCATCTGGAGCTGCTGCCGGCGCAAGCACGGCACGGGAGGGGACTACCTGTTCGGAAGATTTTCCATCGCGGACTGCATGATGGCGCCTGTCGCCATCGCCTTCCGCGCCTATGGCGCCAAACTCAGCCTGGATGCTCAGCGCTATGCGAACACCCTGCTCGCCAATCCCCATGTGGCGGACTGGGTTGCGCAGGGCCGCGCAGAGAAGGAGCCCGTCACCATGAGCGTAGTGAACAGTCTGGCGGGCTGATTGTGGGCCTGGTGGGAGCGAAATTATTCCGGCGCCTTGCGCGCCGCCAGCACATCCTTCAGCTTCAGCGCCATCTCACGGACAGCCTTGTCGGTTTCTTCCCAGGCGATACAGGCATCCGTTACCGACACGCCGTACTTCAGCTCGGACAAATCCTTCGGAATGCTCTGATTGCCGTAGTTCAGGTTGCTTTCCACCATCACGCCAATGATTGACTCATTGCCTTCCAGGATCTGGTGCGTGATGTCCTTCAGCACCAGGGGCTGCACGGACGCATCCTTGTTCGAATTGGCATGACTGCAATCGATCATGATGTTGCTGCTCACGCCGCCTTTCTTCAGCGCGGCTTCACACTGCGCCACATGCACCGAATCATAATTCGGGCCGGCACTGCCGCCCCGCAGCACCACGTGTGCGTAGGGGTTGCCCTTGGTGGTCACCACCGACACCTGTCCCTGGCTGTTGATGCCCAGAAAGCGATGCGAGCTGCGCACGGATTGCATGGCATTGATGGCGACGGTCAGGCCGCCATCCGTGCCGTTCTTGAAGCCAACCGGTGAAGACAGTCCGCTGGACATCTCGCGATGCGTCTGCGACTCCGTGGTGCGTGCGCCGATGGCAGACCAGGCAATGATGTCCTGCAGGTATTGCGGGGAAATCGGGTCCAGCGCTTCCGTGGAAGTGGGCAGTCCCTTCTGTGCAATGTCCAGCAAAAGCTTGCGCCCCTTGCGCAGACCATCCTCAATCTTGAACGAGTCATCCATGTAGGGGTCGTTGATCAGGCCCTTCCATCCCACCGACGTGCGGGGCTTCTCGAAGTAGACACGCATCACCAGATACAGACTGTCCTTGACGGCCTCCGCCAGCGTGCACAGACGGTCGGCATATTCCAGCGCAGCGCCGGTATCATGGATGGAGCAGGGTCCGATGACCACGAACAGGCGCGGGTCCTTGCGATCCAGAATATCGAAAATGGTCTGCCGCGCCGAGCGCACGGATTCGAGTGCGGCGCCCTGCAAAGGCAGCTCCGTCTTGAGCTGCTCGGGCGTGATCAGCGTCTCAATGGAGGCGATATTGGTGTCGTCAGTGCGTAGGATGCTCATGAAACAATAACTCTTCTCAATAATTTGTCAGTGTGGAAGCAGGTTGTGGGAGCGGGCTGTGGGAGCGGGCCTGCCCGCGAACTCCACCGGGCGCTTCAAACCCGACGGTACAATTCTCTTCCCGTCTGGTTGTAGGTTTCGGCCATTTCATCGAGACCGGACTGCAAGGCGACATCGACGCTTTCGAGAGCGTTTTTTGCCGCGTAGTCGCGCACTTCCTGACTGATCTTCATCGAACAGAACTTGGGGCCGCACATGGAGCAGAAGTGCGCCACCTTGCCGGACTGTTTCGGTAAAGTCTCGTCGTGGAAACTGCGCGCGGTATCCGGATCCAGCGCCAGATTGAACTGGTCCTCCCAGCGGAATTCGAAGCGTGCCTTGGACAGTGCGTTGTCCCGCAATTGCGCGCCGGGATGCCCTTTCGCCAGGTCAGCGGCATGGGCCGCAATCTTGTAGGCGATCAGACCGTCCTTGACATCCTGCTTGTTGGGCAGGCCAAGATGCTCTTTAGGCGTCACGTAGCACAGCATCGCACAGCCGAACCAGCCGATCATGGCGGCGCCAATGCCGGATGTAATGTGGTCATAGCCCGGCGCAATGTCGGTGGTCAATGGGCCGAGTGTGTAGAAAGGGGCCTCGCCGCACACTTCCAGCTGCCGGTCCATGTTCTCCTTGATCATGTGCATCGGCACATGGCCGGGGCCCTCGATCATGCACTGAACGTCGTGCTTCCACGCCACCTGTGTCAGCTCGCCCAGGGTTTCCAGCTCGCCGAACTGGGCTGCGTCGTTGGCATCGGCAATCGAGCCGGGGCGCAGACCATCACCCAGGGAGAAGGACACATCATAGGCCTTCATGATTTCGCAGATGTCTTCGAAATGCGTGTAAAGGAAATTCTCCTTGTGGTGCGCCAGGCACCATTTCGCCATGATGGAGCCGCCGCGGGACACGATGCCGGTGACGCGCTTGGCGGTCAGCGGCACATAACGCAACAGCACGCCTGCATGGATCGTGAAGTAGTCGACGCCCTGCTCGGCCTGTTCGATCAGCGTATCGCGGAAAATCTCCCAGGTCAGATCCTCGGCAACGCCGTCCACTTTCTCCAGCGCCTGGTAGATCGGCACTGTGCCGATGGGCAGCATGGAGTTGCGGATGATCCACTCGCGGGTCTCGTGGATGTTCCTGCCGGTGGACAGATCCATCACCGTGTCGGCACCCCAGTGCGCGGACCAGGTGAGCTTCTCCACTTCTTCTTCGATGGACGAGCTGAGCGCGGAGTTGCCGATATTGGAATTGATCTTCACCAGAAAGTTGCGCCCGATGATCATCGGTTCCACTTCAGGGTGATTGATGTTCAGCGGAATGATGGCGCGGCCGCGCGCGACTTCAGAGCGCACGAATTCCGGCGTGATTTCCTTCGGAATGGCTGCCCCGAAAGACTCACCTTTGTGCTGCGGGCTCAGCGCCGCCTGTTCGCGGGCCTGCATGAAGCTCATGTTCTCGCGGATGGCGATGTATTCCATCTCGGGCGTGATGATGCCTTTGCGCGCATAGTGCAGCTGCGTGACATTGGCGCCGGCTTTGGCGCGACGCGGCGGACGCACATGTTCGAAACGCAGATGGGCCGTGCGCAGATCGCTCTGGCGCTGGCGGCCAAATGTGGATGTGACGCCTGACAGCACTTCCGTGTCGCCGCGCTCCGCGATCCACCCGGCGCGTATTGGCGGCAGGCCGGCGCGCAGGTCAATGCGCACGGCAGGGTCGGAGTACACACCCGAGGTGTCATACACGCGCACAGGTGCATTAGGTTCGTGCCCGCTTTCTGTCAGCGTGTTGGTCAGCACGATCTCGCGCATGGGCACCAGCAGATCAGTGCGGCTTCCCTGCACATAGACTTTACTTGAGCCGGTGAAACGGTAATGAGTGGTGTCATCGAGGCGGGCGATCTTGTCGAGAAACTGTTCTGCATTGGCGGTCATGGCTTCGTCCTGTAAATGGCGGGCCGCAAGTGACGTGGCGGACCGGGCTGCATTATGCCTCAATCACTTCGTATGTGTCACAAGCCGTCCGGGCGCGACTTTTTTATGCGAAGCAAACCGGAAAGGCTGTTAGCTGCGTATCAAGCAGGGTGTCAGGAGTACGACGTGACAAGCATGCCGGACTTCCCCAGCACAAGACCGCTGGTTTGTCACCTATGGTGACACTGTGTAGAATGCCGCCGTGTTGAACATACCCTCGAGGGCCTGCTCAAGACCTTCCCGGATTCCAGCAAAACCAGCGACTGGACAAGCTGCTCCTCTGCGCTTTACTAAACATACGAATCAAGACACAAGGTCACTCACTATGGGACGCTTTACTCACCGCCTCGGACTGTTGCTCTGCCTCTCGACCGCCACCACTCCTGTACTGGCAGATGATCTGGTTTCCATCCTTGACCTCGCCATGCGCAATGATCCCTCCCTGCGACAGGCCGAAGCCCAGTACCAGTCACGCCGAACGCTTCTGGACCAGGGCCGCGCCGTGCTGCTACCCAATATTGCGTTGCAGGGTTCCACCACCCGCCAGACTTTCGGTCCTGCGGGCGAAATGAGTTTCCGTCCCGGCCAGAACTCCCACGGCTACCGACTGAACATCAACCAGGCCCTGTTCAACATGAGCGCTTGGTACACCTACCAGGGCGCCAAGCTGCAGGACCAGGCTGGCGCCATCAGCTACGCCGCCCAGGAACAGAACCTGATCATTCGCGTAGCCACCGCCTATTTCAACGTGCTGCGGGCCATGGACGATCTCGAGACCAGCGTCCAGGAAGAGCAGGCGGCGGAGCGGCAGTTTGAACAGACCCGCCAACGCGAAGAAGTCGGGCTGATCGCCATTACGGAAGTCTACGAAAGCCAGGCCGCCTATGACCTGGCTCGCAACAACACCATCATTGCCGAAGACACGCTGGCTTCAGCCTTCGAAGCGCTGGAAGCCATCACCGGTCAGCCGCACCCCAATGTCGAAGTGCTGCGCGAAGATTTCCCGGTGGTAAACGCGGAAGGCACCAACGAGTCCTGGACCGAGCAGGCTCTGAACGGCAATCTGGCGCTGATTGCTGCCCGCTACAATCTGGAAGCGCAGCAGGAGAATCTGAAGGCGCGCAAGTCCGACCACTTGCCCACAATCTCGTTGACGGGCGCCTTCAACCACAACGTGACAGCCGGCGGTCAGGGCGCTGACGGCGGCTTGCGCAGCACCGGCGCGATTGACGGCACTACGCTCAGTCTGAACATCAACATTCCCCTGTACGCCGGCGGCGGCACCACCGCCCGACGCCGTGCCGCGGAGTACGATGTCGTGGCCCAGCAGGAGCAGGTCAGCCTGACACGCCGCCAGACCACGCAGGATGCCCGCAATGCCTACCGTCGCGTGAACACCGATGCGCTGGTGGTGTCGCAGCGCCAGCAGGCCATCACGTCGGCACAGAGCGCGCTGGAAGCTATTGAAGTGGGCTATGAAGTGGGCACGCGCAACATCGTGGACGTGCTGCAGGCGCGCCAGCAGTTGTTCGTGGCCCTGCGCAATTATTCTGATGCCCGTTACAACTACGTGCTGGATTCGCTCCGTCTGAAACAGGTTACCGGCCTGCTCAGTCCTCAGGATATTCTCGAACTCAATGAGTGGCTGGAAGAAGAGCCCGTCACCGCACCATAACCAGGCGCGGCAGACGCGGCCCAGCGGCGGGTAGACTCGGCAGGATTCCTCGTTTATCCTCCGGCTACCCGCGATTCGCAGAAATGTGAACCTGCTCACAAAAATAAAAAAAGGTCGTCCCCACAGTGTCTTTCGCAGCTCGTCCCCTGCTGTGGCGCCTGAGCGTCACTCCGCTAGTAATCCTCGTTTTCTCGGTGGCATGGTTGCAAAACCCTGCCGCTGTGCCGGTGTCGTTCCTCGACGATCATGCCGGTGCGCCCACCCTGAAACTCTCGCCCAGCTCTCCGTTCGTGAACAGTTTTGCGTCTTCCGATGTCGATGAATACGTGCACTCCGCCGCCCTGACACCCTTGTCCGATAACTCCCTGCTGACCGTCTGGTTTGCCGGCTCCCGGGAAGGCGCGGGGGATGTGCAGATTCGCGGAGCACACTTCGACGTGAGCGCAGAGACCTGGCACGACGAATTCGTGCTGGCCACAAGGGAGTCCACCCAGGTGGGATTGAACCGCTACATCCGCAAGCTGGGCAATCCGGTAGTGGCCATGGCCCCGGACCACCGTCTGTGGCTCTTCTATGTGTCGGTGTCCATTGGTGGCTGGGGCGGCAGTGCCATCAATGCCATGGTGTCGGAGGATCTGGGCGCCACCTGGTCACCGCCGCGCCGCCTTGTCACTTCGCCCTTCTTCAATATCAGCACACTGGTGCGCAGCGCCCCGGTGTTCCACCAGAACGGTTCCATCGGCCTGCCCGTGTACCATGAATTCCTGGGCAAGTTTGCCGAATACCTGTACTTGTCGGCTGACGGGGAAGTGCTGGACAAGTACCGCATCAGCCGCGGCAATCATTCACTGCAACCCACCATCGTGCCCACAGGGCGCGACTCTGCCATCGCCATGCTGCGCTATGCCGGCACTGAACATCACCGTGTGCTGGCCAGTCGTACTGAAGACGCCGGGCGCACCTGGTCGGCACCTGTCCCGCTGGAACCCTTCAATCCGAATTCTTCGCTCTCGGCAGCGCTGACCCACCGCAACACCTTGCTGGTCGCACTCAACAATCTGCGGGATGGCCGCTTCCGTCTCAGCCTTTATGAGACTGACCTTGAAATGGAGAACTGGGAGCATCTGATTGACCTGGATGCCTCGCCCGATCCGGATGGGGACCCCTTGCCCGAAAGCAGCTTCACGCCTGCGCTGCGGCGGCAATTCATGGCATCAAGCGGAGCAGACCGGGACGACCTGCTGAGCGGCTTCATGGCCGAGGTGGATGAGCGGATGTGCCGCCGCGACGGCTGCGAGTTCGAGTACGAATACCCCTATCTTGTGCACACACGGGATGGCATCTTCCACCTGGTGTATTCCTGGAACAACAGCTTCATCAAGCACGTCAGTTTCACGGAAGACTGGCTGGAGTCGCGCCGCTGATGCTGCAGAGCGTATTCGCCTTATGGCAGCCGCTGCTGTCTTTTGCCCTGCCTCTGTTCCTGGCGCTGCCTGGCGCCCGGCTTTCCGTGCCGCTGCGCGGCGCCCTGCTGCTGACTTTGCTCGGGCTGGCAATGGTGCCGATCAACGGGATTTCTCCCGCCACTTACGTACGCAGCGTGTTCGACGATCTGGCTCTGACCACCACATTTGCCCTGTTGCTGGGAACAGCGGTGCGCATGGACTGGATCAGGCGCCCGGACGAAGCACATTTGACGGGGTTGTTGTGGATGTTCGCTGCAATAAGCCTGGTGCTGTATCCGGCAACGTTGGGGCTTACTTACCTGGATCCCTACCGCCTGGGCTATGCGCCACGCCTGCTGTTGGCAGTGGCAGGCACTCTCACCCTCGCCTTGTTGTGGCGGCGCCATTATCTGGCAACTGCAATGTTGTGCGTGGCTACACTGGGGTTCACGCTGGAACTGAAAGAGTCCACCAATTACTGGGACTATCTGATCGACCCCGCGCTGGGCATCTTCTGTCTGGTCGTTCTGCTGCGCCGGCACTGGCGCGTCGTCATTCCCGCACGTTATCGGTCAGCATGAAGCGCGACGCTTCGTAAAGGCCGCGTCCCAGGTCCAGCAAACGCCTGTACTCCTCCGGATGTTGTTCTGCCACGTTCTGCAGGGGCTCGGTAGAGGCCAGGTCGTGCATGGACGGGTCTGTACCATCGTGATTCATCTGCAGCAGAAAATCCCGCGTGACGACGCCTATGAGCGGGAAAGTGCCTTCGCGCAGCACCACCGGGATGGCACGCTCGCCCTCCGGCGAAGGCAGCTGAATATCTCTTCCCATGGTGCGGGTGGTGTACTCCACGCCGGCAAGTCCTGCCACGGTGGGCAGCAGGTCGGCCAGACCCGTGGCCTCCTCGAACACCCTAGGCGCCAGCAGCCCCGGCGCATGAATCAGCATCGGCACGTGATTGCTCTCCAGCCCCAGCTGCTCGAACGCCGGCGGCATGTGCGGCAGCTGGGAGATGCGGGTGTTGTGATCGCCGAACATCACGAAGATGGTGTTCTCGTAATAGCCACCTTCCTTCGCCATCTCCATGAAGCGGCCAATGTTGAAGTCCAGCAGGCGCACTGCGTTGTATTGCTCCAGGCTGCGCGAGCCGAACTCCTGCACCTGTTCCAGTGGCAGGTTCAGAGCTTCGAAGCCGTCGTTGTCCTCGGGAATCGTGAAGGGCCGGTGATTGCCGGCTGTCTGGATATAGGCGAAGAAGGGCTTGTCCTTTGGCAACGCCTGAATGATCTGGTCGCTCTCCTTGAACAGATCCAGGTCGGAAATGCCCCACACATCGACATTGGCCGCCTGCCAGTAGCCTTCTTCATAAAGCGTTACATCGTCGATGCTCTGCATGATCACGCCATTGATATTGGCCCAGCCGGCGCTGCCCCCCACCGTGTAGATCTTCTCGTAACCCTCCAGGGCATTGATCAGCGTGTTCTGGCGGATGATGAAGGGATTGCGGCTCGCCGTCTCCTGCCGGGTGACATCGGGAATGCCGGTGATGCTGGCCCAGACCGTTTTCGCCGTTCCGGTAACCGGCACATAGAAGTGCTTGAAGAACCAGCTCTGCGGCGCCAGCGCATCGAGCACCGGTGTCGGGTTCAGCGGATTGCCATAGGCGCCCACTGCGCTGGCACCCAGTGACTCAAGCATGATGAAGACGATGTTGGGCTTGCGTTCGCCCGACAGTGCATGGGGCTGCACGCCGATTTGACGCTCGAAGCGGATGCCGTCGCCTGCGGGTGTCACGCCGAGATAACTGGCCACCACCGGGTAAAGCATCTGCAGCGCCTCGGCGTCATACCCGGAGTCCTGCACGTTCCAGGTGTCATAGAGGAACAGCAGCGGGTTCAGCCCCAGTGAACCGATCTGGCTGTCGCCCGAGAAGAAGGCATCGCTCCAGCGCAGCGGCACCGGGTTTTCGATGTTGATGTTGGTGTAGCGGCCCAGCAGACCGATCAGCACCAGCACCGTGACAGCGGCGCCGCCGAAGCCGGCCGCCCGACGCGAAATGCGTGCCTGCGGCCGGTCCAGCGTGACGCGCTCCAGGCCCATGAAGGCGGCCAGCGTCAGCGCCACGGTGGTGAGCCAGCCCAGGGTGATCCACACCACCGGGTACGTCTGCCAGATCATGTCGGTGGATATCTGGGCATCAGCGGTGAAGCGGAACGCCGAGGCGTTCAGGCGCACACCCAGATAGGCGTAGTGGCCGAAGTCGAACACGTAGAGGAGCACCAGCAAGAACAGCAAGAGGGCCAGGTAGCCCCGGATCGCCCACCGGGTCTGGCGCGCGAAACGCTCACGCAGTCGCGGCAGCAACAGCGTGATGCCCACCGGCAGCATCAGCAGCAACGCCAGCCGCATGTCGAACTGCAGGCCAATGCCCAGGGTAGGCCACATGGCCTCGGGATTTTCATCGAGCGACACGCCGGAGAAGCCCAGCAGGAACACCGCACGCAGAGCCGCCAGCAAGAGGAACAGAAGGCCTGTCCCCCCGGCAAAAAAGCGCAGACGCCGCGATAACAGAAAATTCATGCTCGTTCTCTCATCCAGGTCATCGGGTTGAACCCAGCGCCTTCGCACGGTCATCGCGACCGGTATCGGGCGCCACACTCCAGCCCTGCAGATTGTCGTTCACCAGTTGCGCCAGCGCGGCGATGTGGCCCGGCCGGTCATTCAGCGCAGTGATGTATTCGTAACGCTCGCCACCGGCCTCTTCGAAGTAGTGCTTGTTCTCTTCGCCGATTTCCTCGATGGTCTCCAGACAGTCCGCCGAGAACCCCGGGCAGAACACCTGCACCGATTTGACACCCTGCGCCGGGAAGGCCTTCAGCGTGGCATCGGTATACGGCTTCAGCCACTCTTCACGCCCGAAGCGCGACTGGAAGGTGGTGACGTACTCGTCCTTGCCCAGCCCCAGTTTTTCGGCGATCAGCCGCGCGGACTTGTGGCACTCGCAGTGGTAAGGGTCACCGTTGTGCAGATAGCGCATCGGTATGCCATGGAAGGAGAACATCAGCTTGTCTGCCCGGCCGTGGGTCTGCCAGTGCTCTTCAATGCGCCGGGCGGCCGCGTCGATGAAGGGCGTGTAATCATGATAATGCGAGACAAAGCGCAGATCGGGAATCCAGCGCCGGGTAGTGAAATCCTTCGCGATGGCATCGAAGGTGGACGCCGCTGTGGACCCGGAATACTGCGGATACAGCGGCAGCACCAGCAGCTTGCGTACACCCTTGTTGAACATGGATTCGAGCACGGAGGGGATGGACGGATTGCCGTAACGCATGGCGAAGTCGACTACGACATTGCCCTGCCCCTGTTCTGCCAGAAGCGCCTGCAGCGCCTTGCTCTGATTGCGGGTATGGAACAGCAGCGGCGAGCCTTCGTCCGTGAACACGGTGGCGTAGGCTTTGGCAGAGCGCCTGGGACGAATCCGCAGAATCACGCCATTGAGCGCGAGCCACCAGATCAGACGTGGCACCTCAACCACCCGGGGGTCCCAGAGAAACTCTTTCAGGTAGCGGTGCAATGCCTTGGGAGTCGGCGCATCCGGTGTGCCGAGATTGGTGATCAGGACCCCGATGCGATCCTCCTGCTGGTGCGTGAACGTCGGACTGCCGTTGTATTTCATGCGTAACCTTTGCTGTTGAAACTGATGGTGCTCCGTATACGTCAGCGGAACAGATCAAGATCGACGGCTTCTGCCATCGCCTTGTAGCCTTCGTCATTGGGGTGCAGATTGTCGGTGGTGTAGGAAGGCACGAGCCGGGTGATGTGGGACGGGTCGCGGGCCGGGATCTCGAAGTCGATGATGCCGTCGAACTCGCCACTGGTGCGGATCCAGGCGTTGACCGCCTGCCGCTTAACTTCGCCTTCCGGCGTGTAATACGCGGCGCCTTCAAAGGGTGTCAACGTGGCACCGATGATCTTGATGCCACGGGCGTGGGCGCGGGTGATGATCTGGCGGTAACCGGCAATGATCTCCTCCGGCGTCACCTCTTCCCCCGGCACCATCAGCGCGGGCATGCCGATATCATTGATGCCTTCAAGCAGCACGATGTGGCTGACATTGGAGAGCGCCAGCACGTCGCGCTCGAAGCGCAACTGCAGGTTCTCGCCGAAGCGCGGGGAGTTTTCCTGCAGCACGCGGTTGCCGCTGATGCCGGCATTGGCGATGGCGAAGTCGGGCACCTGCGGGTCCAGCAGCATGCGGCGCGCCAGGTAGTTCGGCCAGCGATTGTTCAGATTGGCATTGGAGCCCACGCCGTCAGTGATCGAGTCGCCCAGGGTAACGATGGTGGTGATGTTGTCACTGCGCCCCACATCGATGGCGGTGAGGTAATTCCAGACAGGGATTTCTTCTGCAGTATTGAATGGCACGCTGCCGGTGAAGTCGCCGGGGGCCGACACATAGCTGGTCTGCGCCGCCGCAAGATGGGTGGTGACGGTGCCACTGGGCGCCGGAATGTAGAGACTCACGGCCAGATTGCTGAGCTGCGGCACGGTGAATGCTACCGGGTCGCTGAACACCAGGCCGCCACGGGCGATGGTGATGCTCTCTTCGCCTCCGAAGGTCAGGCGGGTCAGCGACTCGGGCACGACAGCGCTGCCTTCGGACTGCAGGGCGATGGTGGCCGAGCCGATCTGCAGACGCTTGTTGCCGTGGGTGTTGGACAAGCGCACCCGCACCACATCGCCGCCGGCACTGCTGTGCACGATCAGCCGCAGGGTCTGGTTGTCATAGGCATCGGTAATCGCCTCCGGTGGCAACAGGCCCGGCGGCAGTGAACTGGGGGCGGCAGCCCAGGTGGTCACCCAGTTCAGGTCCTGCTGCGCCAGGGCCAGGGGCGTGAACGCAATCAGCAGGGCACTGGCGAGCACACGCAGAGTGTGCAGGAAAGTCGGTCGGAACAGGTGGTGCGCGAGGGTGTTGTTCATGGGCATCTTCTTGTTGTTATGAGCTTTTTGATGGAAAGCGCTGCAGACATCTGGGTGCTTGCCAGACTGGGGCGAAAGTAAACCACCTGCCCTCAAGAATCAATGCCGGCGCGCCTCAGACGCCCGTCATGAAGCGGCTGCGGAAGGCGAAGAAAACAGCGCCCATGATGCACAGTGCACTCCAAAGATAGTCCAGTTTCAGCGGCTCTTTCAGGTAGAACAGCGCGAAGGGCACGAACACCGTCAATGTGATGGCCTCCTGCATGATCTTGAGCTGGCCCACCGACAGCACCGTGTAGCCGATGCGGTTGGCCGGCACCTGCAGCAGGTATTCGAACAGGGCGATGCCCCAGCTGAGCAGCGCCGCGATGATCCATGGCTTCTGATTCATGTCCTTCAAGTGGGCATACCAGGCGAAGGTCATGAAGACATTGCTGAGGGTGAGCAGGGAGATCGAAACCAGGATGGGATTGTTCATGGCGCCTTGTTTCCAGTGCAGCGGTCAATGGCGGCGAGTGTAGCGTCCGCCAGCGTGTCCTGCATCTGCTGGCGCGCCGGGTCCCAGCGCGGCGTCTGCCCAAGTGCCGACCAGCCCGGATACTCGCGACAGCGGCGCAGCGCGCCCGGCAGCGCTTCCTGCCAGACTGTCGCGGCCAGCGTGTCCTGCAGGGCAATCTGCGCCACGGCGGCATGACCCCGCGCTTCCAGCGCCAGCACCAAGTGCAGCTGACGGGTGGCCAGCACACGCAGAATGGCTTCGTCGACCCGCAGGTAGCGGCTGCCTGTCACGGCACTGGTCACTGTCTGACTCACGCCCCGCAGCAGTCTGCGCCCGAAGCGCTGCAGCGTTGGCAGGCCACCGCCCAGCAGCGCTCCGAGGGCCGCACCCGAGCCCAGCGTGGTGCCGCCCAGCATCAGATCGATGCCGAAACCTGCCGCTGCGCCCGCCGCCGCGCCGCTTCCCAGTGTGATGCCCAGGGACGTCAAGGTCGCCGGATCGAACAGATCTTCCTGCCAGCGGCCATCGCTCAGGGGCAGATGGCCGGCATCCAGGTCCTGCCGGCTGAAGCGATAGAGTCCCAGCAGGGCATCCACGCAGAACTGTTCCCGCTCGCGGATGCGGCGGTTCAGCGTCTGCAGCGCCACAGCCAGCGCGGCCTCGTCGGTGCCGTTGCGCACCCGTATGCGGCAGGCGGCCACGTCGATGAACAGGTCAGCCAGCAACCGGGTGGCGGCGCCGCGCCGGCCGAGGGCCTGACGCTCATGCTCCTCCACCAGCCGCAGCAGCGCCGCGCCGCTCAAGTCCAGCAGTGTGGCAAGCTTCTCGTACAGGATGCGTTCGCCGCCGCGAGCCGGCGCCACCGTGTCGAAGCTCACCACCACGTGCAGGCCCAGCCGCGCCAGCGCCTCGCGCCACGCCGCTTCGCTGGGGCGCGCGTCGCCCACGAAATTGAGCAGGGGCAGCAGCGGCACCGCACAGCCAGCCAGAATCTCCAGCTCGTCGCGGTATTTGGAGAGCACAGGGTCACGGGCATCGATGACATACAGGGCCGCATCGCACTGCAGCAACTGGCGCAGCACCTTGGCCTCCTGCTCGAAGCGGCCAGCCGCCACAGGAGACTGAAGGAATTGCTGTACCCTCGCAGGACCGTCCAGCCGTCGCCCGGCGCCGGCAGCCTGGCTTTCGAGTATCTCAAGTAGGGCGATGGAGTCTTCCATGCCAGGGGTGTCGAACAGGGTCAGGACCGTCGTGGCGCCGATGCCCAGGCTGACGCCTTCCACATGCCGGGTGGTGCTGGGACGTGAGGATACTTCGCCAAAGTGGCTGTCCCGCGTAAGGGTGCGCAGCAGTGAGGTCTTGCCGGTGTTGGTGTGGCCGACCACGGCGATGCGCAGTGGGCCGGGTGGTCTGTGCTCAGTCATGGGGGCTCAGCCAGCCTCCTGCCGTTGCCGAGTCGGTGAACACCTGCTCGCTGCTCAGGCCAATGGTTTCAAGGCCCTGCTGCCACGCAGCACGGCGCTCTTGAGCGCAGGACGGCGGCAGGAGCAGCACGCGCAGCTCGCCGGCAAAGTGCGAGATTTCCACCAGCCAGTGCAGCGTGCCACGGTCTGGCGACAGACGGGCATCAATCGTCAGAAGCAGCTTTGCCGGGGGCGCCGATCGCAGCCGTGCTTGCAGTGCATGACGTTGTTCACGGGAATCCACTCGATCTTCCACACGCACATCCTGGCGCAGAAGCATGCCGCGCGGAGGCCAGGAGATGTCGTTGCCCAGCTCCAGCCCACCGAGCAGCGCGCCACTGCTGCGGACATGATGCAGCGGCGCCACGCGTCCCGGGGCCGACGCAGGCGGGGCGGGATCGACGATGCCCGGGTGCACGGGCTGCGCCCCTGGCAGCAGGGCAAAGCCGGGCGAGAGCAGGTCCGGACGGCACTGCGCGCGTCGCCGCCCTTGCAGCACGTAGCAGAATGCAAAGCTCAGGGCCCGTGGCAAGACGGCATACACCAGCATGCCCCCGCTCAGCCACGACGCCCAGGCACGGCCCGCCCCCTCGCTCTGCCCACCGGGCGCAGCGCCCGTGAGCGCCGCCTGAATCATCGCCGGGTCGGGCACCGCGAAGCCCAGCAGGGATGGCAACCAGCCGAAGCCTTCGACAAAGCCGGCAAAGACACCGGCGGGCAGAATGGTGGTTTCCAGAGTGAAGGTCACATTGCGAAGACTCAGTACTGCCAGCATGGCGAGCAGCGAGGCCCCCAGCGCCAGCAGCCACAGGCCATGGGTAATGGTGCCCAGCCACCAGCGGCCCAGGCCGTTGCGACCCAGCATGGCCAGCAGTGCACGCGCCAGCGGGTCCGTCTCGCCTGCCTCGCCCTGTCGGTCCAGTGCTGAACGCTGCAGCAGCCAGAACCAGACGCGGCCCGCCAAACCCCCGGTTGCCTGCCCCGCTACCAGCCACAGCAGTAGCGCCACGCTGTGCACACCCAGGAGACCCACCAGTGTCCACAACACGTTGACGGCAGGGTTCGCGCCACTGAAGAAGCTCAGCCCGGCCGAAAAGCCGCCCGCCAATGCCAGCACGCCCAGCCCCGCCAGCAGCAGACTGGCGCGGCGGTGCCATTGCCGGGTACGTGCGATGTAGCCCTGGGAGCGGCCAAGCGACTGGGTGATCTGCAGCAGGCTTGCCTCGTCGAGGCTGAGGGCGGGAGGCTGGGGTGCGACCGGACCCGCGCTGTCCAGCGCGTGCAGACGGACAGCTTCTGCCAGCCAGCACGCGTCGAATCGGGAAAGGGTGTCCGTGTCCGGGGTCGTCAATGCCTTACTCGTAGCGACGCCAGGTCAGAGTGCCGGTCGTGCGACCCTCGGCGTTCACGATGGAGAGTTTCAGCAGGCCGTCTTCCCACGCGTAGTGGCGAACGTTGTCTTCCCCCACCCAGCTGCCCCGGGAGGGCGAGCCTTCCACATGATGCGTGACGATCTGGTTCTGGATGTCCCAGGTGACACTGCCATAGTACGCAAAGCCACCGCTGACATTGGTGGACGACGCCGCCGCGCGGGCGGGCAGATCCTTCGGCATGCCCTGGGCCGTCATGTTGTCGTGCTCGTCGTAAGTGATGCGGCCTTCGTAATTGTTGTCCACCACGCCCCCGCCTTCCGGGAAGGAGACATAGCTGAGCAGTTCATAGTGGCCGACGAACTGTTTCTTCACGGCTTCCAGATCGGCGTCGGCCGCATTGAGCGGAGAGTCCATGGCAATGAACATCGCCACTGCTGCAGCCGCTGCGATACCCGTGAACATTCCGATTCTGCGCATGTTGTCTCCCCTTCAAGGCCTTGCTTGTTATTGATGTCCGGCGATCATACGCGGGCGCTCCGGGGGCGTAAAGCCAGGCCCTGCGTGTGAAACGGGCCGCTCGTCCTGTTACACTGCGGGCCTTTTCGAACAGCTGTTCGCCCCCCGGAGACCGCCATGAACCAGCAGCTGCAGCAACTCTTCGATCACCTTGACCTGGAGACGCTCGACGACGGCCTGTTCCAGACACGCCACAAGAGTGAAGGCTGGCGCCAGATCTTCGGCGGCCAGGTGCTGGCCCAGGCGCTGCTCAGTGCCAGCCACACCGTGGAGGAAGGACGCCAGGTGCATTCGCTGCACGCCTACTTCCTGCGCCCCGGCGACAAGGAGCACCCCATTCTGTTCAAGGTGGAGAATCTGCGCGACGGCAAGAGCTTCTGCACCCGCCGCGTGACCGCCATCCAGCACGGCGTGGCGATTCTGAATCTGGCCGCCTCGTTCCAGAGACCGGAGGGTGGCCTGTCCCATCAGGAAACCATGCCCGAGGTGCCACCGCCCGAGGCCTGCCTGACCCGCAGCGAACTGGTTCACCGGTTCCGCGACAGCCTGCCTCCCGAACTGCTGGCAAATTTCTCCCGGCCCTTTGCCATCGACCTGCGCCACGTGGACGTGGAGAACATGATGCGGCCCGAGCCGCGCCCGGCCCGACGCACGGTGTGGATGCGCGTGAACACCGACCTGCCCGAAGATTATCCGCTGCATGCCCACATGCTGGCCTACGCCTCGGACATGACGCTGCTGGACACGAGCCTGCGCCCCCACGGCATGAGCCTGTTCTCACCGCAGTTGCAGATTGCCAGTCTCGATCATTCGATGTGGTTCCACCGCCCGTTCCGCATGGACGAGTGGCTTCTGTATGTTCAGGACAGCCCGTCCGCCTCAGCGGGGCGCGGCTTCAGTCGCGGCAACATCTTCCGGCAGAACGGCGAGCTGGTGGTGTCGGTGGCGCAGGAAGGCCTGATCCGGGTGCACGATACGCCTCAGCGCGTAGTGCGGTGATCGGCCAGCAGAACGCCGCGCCGCAGACAATCGTGTTCGTGTTCCTCATCGCGCCAGGGTTCTGCGAGGGCGTCCTGGTACCATTGCTGCATCGCGGGCAATTCAAGCAGCCGGGCAGCGTAGGCCTTGGCCGGTGGCGCCAGCGTCAACCCATAGGTCTGCACACGGAAGGCCACCGGGGCGAAGAAGGCGTCCACGGCAGTGAAACGTTCGCCGGCCAGAAACGGGCCGCCGAATTGTTGCAGCCCCTCACTCCACAATTCATTCAGACGGGCGATGTCCCGCAGCAGTGGCGGCACCATGTCGTGCAGCCGGATGCGCACGCCGCAGCTCATGGAGCAGTGCTCGCGCAACGCGAAGAATCCCGAATGCATCTCGGCCGCGGCAGAACGCGCCCAGGCCCGCGTCATCCGCTCCTCGGGCCACACTGATGTGGACTGTTCGGCCAGAAATTCCGCAATTGCCAGCGAGTCCCAGATAGTGCCGTTCTCGGTGACCAGGGCCGGCACCTTGCCACTGGGCGAGAAGCGTCGGAACTCCTCCCAGTTGGAATGCGCCGTGAAGGGCACCAGCCGTTCCTCGAAGGGAATATCGAGTGCCTTCAGGAGAATCCACGGTCGCAAGGACCAGGACGAGTAGTTCTTGTTGGCGATGTAGAGAGTAAGCATGTGAATTGTCCGTCTATGAATCGACCTGGCGGTGCTGGGTGCCCTCTCCCGCCGTGATGAAGAGCATGATGCTCGGAGCATTCACACGTGCCGTGTGCCACACTCCGCGCGGCACCAGAGCCCAGGCACCAGCCTCACGCAGCGGAAGTATCTTGTTGCCGCTCTTTTTCTCAAGGATGAAGTCCAGTGACCCGGAAATGAGCACTACGATCTCGTCGCCCAGTGGATGCATTTCCCACACCGGCCAGTTCTGGGAAAAACTCTGCGTAGTAACCAGATACTCATTGCGAAAGTCGCCGAACTTGCCGACAGCAAGGTCCTGCCAGAAGCTGGCATCCAGGGCGATGGATTCCGCCGAGCCGTCTGCCCGCAGCCGGGCATAGTGGTCGTTCATGGTGTAGGGGCCGGGGTGCGCGCTCATGGTCGGCGGGTCTCTGCGTTCTGTCCCCGAATCATAGCCGCATCCCCCGCGCGGCGGCAACGACCGGGTGGGAGCGAGCCTTGTGGGAGCGGGCTTGCCCGCGAACAGGGCTTGCCCCTGTGGGAGCGGGCCCTGCCCGCGAACAAGGACTGTTCGCTTGCAGGCAAGCTCCTATAGGCAAGCTCCTGCAAGCAAGCACCCACAGGCCTGCCCCCTCTGTGCTATCGTCCCGCCATCGCACACACCCACAGAGAACGCCCATGTCCTACGCACAGCACTATGCCCAGCACATCGAACGCCTCCTCACCCTGTACACCGACGCTCTGCTCGCCACTGGCAATTTCGAAGCCGTGCTCATTCACAGCGGTTCGGCCCGCTACCACTATGCCGACGACCAGACGCCCCCCTTCCGCGCCTACGGACACTTCAGCCACTGGCTGCCCGCAGGCCGCCCAGAGCAGGTGCTGCTGATTCTGCCCGGGCAGACGCCCGTATATTTTCAGGTGGTGCCCAAAGACTTCTGGTATGAACAGACGGCTCACCTTGACGACTGGGTCAGCGCACAGTGGCAGGTACAGCCGCTGGAGCGCAGCGCCGCCATTGCCGAGGCGTTGCAGGGCATTCCCGGCGTCGAGATTCCCCCGCTGGCGCGCATCGCGTTCCTCGGCGAGAACACCCACTTCGCCACGGCCATGGGGCTGCCACCCGAGTGCCACAACCCCTCGGCGCTGCTGCAATGGCTCGACTTCCAGCGGGCCGTGAAATCCGACTACGAAGTGGCCTGCATCCGTGCCGCCAACCGCCTGGGGCTGGAAGGCCACACCGCCGCGCGCCGTGCGTTCGAAGCGGGCGGCAGCGAGTACGACATTCACATGGCCTACCTGCAGGCCTGCCAGATCCTTGACGAAGAGACGCCCTATACCAACATCGTGGCGCTGGACGAGAAGGCCGCGATCCTGCATTACCAGAACAAGCGCAGACACAGTGGCGCAGACAGCCAGGTGCTGCTGATCGACGCCGGCTGCAAGGTCAACGGCTACTGTTCGGACATTACCCGCACCTTCACGCGCCCCCACACCGCCCCGCTGTTCGGCGACCTGGTGGACGCCATGGAGGCGCTGCAGTACAGCCTGATCCACAAGGTGCGCCCCGGTATTCCCTATCCCGACATCCATGTGGCGTGCCACGTGGGCATCACCAATATCCTGCTGCAGTCGGGCATCTGCCGTGGCTCGGTGGACGCACTCCTGGAACACAAGGTCAGCACCCTGTTCATGCCTCATGGCGTCGGACATCTGCTGGGCATCCAGGTGCACGATGTGGGCGGCCGCATGAAGAACGCGCGGGGCGAGACCCAGGCCCCACCGCCGGAGTACCCGTCGTTGCGAACCACGCGCTCCACTGCCATCGGCCAGGTGTTCACCATAGAGCCCGGCCTGTACTTCATTCCCGTGCTGCTGGACCCCGAGCGCGAAGGGCCACGCGCGAAGTTCATCGACTGGGACCTGGTGGACGCTCTCACGCCACTGGGCGGCATCCGCATTGAAGACAATGTGCTGGTGACGGCGGGCGGGGTGGAAAATCTGACGAGGGTGTCGATCTGAGGGTACAGCACCCCAGTGCGGCAACACCCGATGCCCATTTCACGCATTTGCGCCTAAAGTCACCGACTCCACCCCCAACAGGATCGCCTCATGCGCCACACCGAAGGACACAAGACACAACGGATCGGCTGGCTGCGGGCAGCCGTGCTGGGCGCCAATGACGGCATCGTGTCCACTTCCAGCCTGGTGCTGGGTGTGGCCGCCGCCGGTGCCGATGCAAAGGGCATTCTGGTGGCAGGCGTGGCCGGGCTGGTGGCAGGCGCGATGTCCATGGCGGCCGGCGAGTATGTCTCGGTCAGTTCGCAAGCCGATACCGAACGCGCCGATCTGGCCCGCGAGAAAATGGAGCTGGCCACGCAGCCGGTACAGGAGCAGGCGGAGCTGACCGCAATCTACATCAAGCGCGGTCTGGAGCCGGCTCTGGCCTCGACGGTGGCAAGCCAGCTGATGCAGCACGATGCCCTGGGGGCCCATGCACGGGACGAACTCGGCATCTCGGACTCCCAGTCAGCGCAGCCCATCCAGGCCGCGCTGGCCTCGGCCATCACCTTTTCGGTCGGCGCCCTGCTGCGGCTGCTGGTGGTTCTGGTGTTTGCCCCGGCGACGCTGATGGTGGCGGTGTCGGGCAGCGCGCTGCTGTTTCTGGCCCTGCTGGGGGCGGTGTCGGCGAAGGCCGGCGGCGCTCCCCTGCTGGCGGCGATAGCGCGGGTCACTTTCTGGGGGGCGCTGGCCATGGCGCTGACGGCTGGAGTGGGGGCGCTGTTCGGGGTGGCGGCGGGGTAGTGTCGAATAAGTTTCGCGGGCAAGCCCGCTCCCACCAAGCCCGCTCCCACACAGGGACTGATTCCACTGCAAGCCCATGTAGGAGCTTGCCTGCAAGCGAACCGGGTTCGCGGGCAGGGCCCGCTCCCACAAGGGTCCCGCTCCCACAAGGGGTCCGCTCTCACAAGGGGTCCGCTCTCACCCGAGGCCCGCTGCTACAGTTTTTCCATCGTGCCGAGTCGCGCGAACATCTCAGTCACTATCTGCAGGTCGGTCAGGAACTGTTCCAGCCGCTTGAACTCGTTGGCATTGTGCCCGGTGTATTTCTCCGTGGGCATGGCCAGGCCGAACTGCACGCCGTTGGGCAGGTCGTGGATGGACGTGCCACCGGCAGACGAACCGAATTCCCGGGGAATGTCGAGATTTGCCACAGCAATGTCCAGCAGGGCATTCACCCACGCGCCCTCCGGGTTGCGGTACATCGGCGCACCTGCGCTCAGTTCCAGCGTCACGTCCACGCCCGTCGCCGCCTTCCAGGCGCTCAGTCGCTCATCAATCTCCTGCAGCAGGTCTTCGGGTTCCCTCCCCACGGGCAGGCGCAGATTCACGGCAGTGCGCAGGCCCTCGGTGTCGGTGGACACGAAAGTCTGCGCCACCGTCAGCGGGCCCATGAAGTCGTGACGGTAGGCAATGCCCATGCTCTCGCCGTAGTGACCAAGTCCCCAGTTCTCGGTGGCGTAGCGCGCGGCATCGGTAAACTGATTGCTCTTGAACACACTCTCGGCCCGCAGCGACTCCATGAAGGCCAGCAGGCGCGCCACCGGGTTGATGCCGCTCTCGGGTTCCGAGGAATGGGCTGACACACCGAACACCTCCAGCAGCACGACATCGCCGTCACGGCGCGCATTGACCTGGAAGTCGCTGCCATTGGTGGCGGCGAACACCGAGCCGCGCTCATTGAGCAGCCTGACCAGGGCGTCGGGTCGCTCACTAAGCAGACTGGCAGTGGAAGAACCTGGAATCTGGTTGGTGGCCAGGCCGCCGTTCAGCGCCACCACTTCGGCGCCCTCGCCCGTCGCGGCGCGTGCGGGGAACCTCGCCATCACAGTGCCATAGCCCTTCTCGGCGATGATGACGGGGTAGCTGCCGTCCAGCGCGATGTTGTAGGCGGGCGTGGGGTTGCGCTCCAGATAGTATGGCATCGCGTCGCCGCCGGTTTCTTCGCGGGTGTCGATCAGCAGCTTGAAGTGACGGCGCAGCGGCAGGCCGGAGTCCTTGAGCGCGCGCATGGCGAACAGGGCGGCAACGATGCCGTTCTTGTCATCCTCGGTGCCGCGCCCGTACAGCCGCTCACCGATCTGCGTCACGGCAAACGGGTCCAGCCGCGTGCCATCGGCCAGCACCCACTCGTCGGGATTCACCGGCACCACATCGGCATGGGCATGCACGCCAATCAGTTCGCCCAGCGGCTCGCCCAGGGAAATTTCGTAGACGCGGTTGTCCACGTTGCGAAAGTCCAGTCCGAAAAGCGTGACCAGCCGTTCCAGCGTGGCGGCGAAACGCAGGAACTCCGGGTTCTCGTGTTGCGGCAGGCCTTCCACGTTGAAGGTGGGAATGGCCACGAGTTCGCGCAGCATGCGCAGCGCTGCTTCGCCCTGCTCGTCGCGCACATACTTTGCCAGCGGGCGGATGTCCAGCATGTAGCGCACCTCGTCCAGCGCGGCGCGGGCGACGGTCTGGCGTGCAGGAATGAACGTGTCATCCGGCGCCTTCGCCTGCAGCACGGAGGCGAAGAAGCGCACGCCGGTGTCGTTTTCCACCCAGCCCACCCACCAACCGGTGTTCTCGTCGCCATCAAGCACAGCCAGTCCGGTCTTGCTGCGAATGCGCTGCTGGGGCGTGTCTTCCGAGAGCATCAGCGTCTTCACCAGGTCCATGCTGCGCTGTGAGAAAGGCAACTCGTTGCGATAGAGGCGCTGCAGAAACTGCACCTGCTCCAGCGGCGAGATGCGCAGCGCACCCGTCAGCCAGAACTGGTCGATGCCACCGGAGATGTCGCGGTTGCCATAGCCCACGGCGTCGATATGCTGCTGCATGCGCTGCGCACCGATCTCCCGCACCAGGGCCTGGAAATGCGGCACGGCAGACAGGCGAAAGCCTTCCAGCAGCGTCAGGTCCTGGTTCAGCTCCGTGCGGCCACGCACCACGCCATCCCAGGGCATGACGGTGCTGATGTCGGCAATCACCCCGGTCTCAAGGGCCACCAGTGCACTGAAGATCTTGAATGTGGAGGCAGGAATGAAACGCTGCTGCGCCAGGGCGGCGTCGCCGGCGAGGTACTGGTCAGTGCTCATGTCGTGGACCAGCACGGTGCCGGCGAATCCCGTGTCCTCGATGTGGCGGCTGATGGCATCCAGCGTGGTAATGGCCGGCTGGGCACTGACACCAGGGGCGCCCAGCAGCGCGCTGACCAGCAGACTGGCAAGAAGCTGAAAAAGGGGCTTCATGGCACATTCTCGTAGAATTGCAGGACAAGGGCATAGGTGCGACCGAGGGCGCCGCGGTTCTCGGCGATGAGGGCCCGGCCCGCGTGGCCCATGCGCTCGCGCAGCGCCGGGTCGAGGCAGGCAGCGGTGACGGCCGTGGCGAGGGCTTTTTCATCGGCCACTGTCTGCAGGGCGCCCGCTTCCTCCAGTTGCTCACAGATGGTCTGGAAGTTGAACTGCGAGGGGCCGACGAACACGGGCAGCCCCATTGCCGCCGGCTCCAGCACATTGTGGCAGCCAGTGTTCACCAGACTGCCGCCCACGAAGGCGATGTCGGCCACACTGAAATAGGTGAGCATCTCGCCCATGGAGTCGCCCAGAAAAACATTGGTGAGCGGCGTCGCCGGCATGCCCTCGCTGCGCCGTACCACGGTCAGCCCCTTGTCGGCACACAGCTTTGCCACCGACTTGAAGCGTTCGGGGTGACGGGGCACCAGCAGCAGAAGCAGCCCGGACACCTGCGCCACGCACAGTTTGTAGGCGTCGAGCACTTTCTCTTCCTCGCCCTCGCGGGTGCTGGCGGCAATCAGGACCGGCCGGTCGCCTTCTAGCACGGCCTGCAATGCGCGCTGCTTTTCAGCCAGGGTGTCGGGCAGTTCTATCTCGAACTTGATGCTGCCGGTGATCTGCAATTGCTGCGCGGCAACGCCCAGGCGCACGAAGCGCTCGGCATCGTTGCGGGACTGGACGGCGATGCAGTCGATCTTCTGCAGCATGGGTTTGCCCAGTGCCGGAAACTTCTCATAGCCCCGGGCTGACTTTTCGGACAGCCGCGCGTTGGCCACGATCACCCGGCCGCCGCGCTGCTTCGTGTAGTGAATGATATTGGGCCACAGCTCCGTTTCCATGATCAACAGCAGGCGGGGCTGGAAGCGGGACAGGAAGTTCTGCACCGCCCAGGGATGGTCATAGGGCGCGTACACATGACACACGTCGTCACCGAACATGTCGCGCACACGCTCCGAACCTGTGGGTGTCATGGTGGTGACGACGACAGGAATGCCGGGGTGTTCGCTGCGCAGCTTGCGGATCAATGGGGCGGCGGCGATGGACTCGCCCACCGATACAGCGTGTACCCACAGCCACTGACCGCGCAGGGCCTGCTGCGCGGGGCTCAGCGTGACGAGCCCGAAGCGTTCCGCCCAGCGCCGGGCATAGGCCGGGGCCTTGAGCGCGCGCCACAGCAGCCGCAGAACAATCAAGGGCAGAATGAGGGTGAACAGCAGGTTGTAGGTGAATCGATTCACAGGTCTGGTCTTTGTCCGGT